>Ga0208771_1000452_pt1 | contig 24794 bp, 23 predicted proteins | sample AntAceMetag02UKX_FD_184775 | JGI IMG/M metagenome (GOLD analysis project Ga0208771, IMG submission 184775) | Saline lake microbial communities from Ace Lake, Antarctica - Antarctic Ace Lake Metagenome 02UKX (SPAdes) (version 2) | ecosystem: Environmental > Aquatic > Non-marine Saline and... | reverse complement strand
AATTATCCGGATGCTGTCCAACAACCCCCCGGAGAAGAAGTATATCTGCTCGGATATCGTCAAGGTTCTGCCCCTGGCACAGGCGAGTGTTTCCCAGCACCTGAAGATACTGAAGGAGACGGGCTGGATATACGGGGAGATTGACGGGCCTCGCGTCTCCTGTAGTCTTGTTGGCAACATTATGGAGTATTACAGAGACCTTATGAAAAAAGTTACCCAGAAGTAAAACATATAAAGGAGAAAATACCATGTTTGAAGTTTCAGAAAAAGCACAAGAGATGATCAAGAAGGTTCTCGAAGCGAGGGAAGACAAACTCCCGGTTCGTCTGGTATATTCCGGAGGCGGGTGAGCGGGTCCCTCACTGGGAATGTCTCTGGATGAGGCAAAAGAAGGCGATAAGATCTTTAAGGAAGACGGCGTTACCTTTTTGATAGAGGAAGAGTTGTTTGAGCAGGCAAAACCGATCAACATAGATTTCATTGATTCGGACAGAGGTTCCGGTTTCTCCATTAACTCCAACCTGTTGACCGGCGCTTCGTGCGACGGGGGATGTTGCGGGTAAGACAGACCGTGGCTCAAGCCACAAAATATTGTGTCATACTGACCACGTGCGCAAATCGGGAAGAAGCTGAAAGGCTGGCCCAACTGCTCGTTGAAGCAAAGCTGGCGGCGTGTGTGCAGATGACGGGTGTTACAAGTTTTTACGAATGGGACGGTGCCCTGGGCAGAGACGACGAGCAGTTACTGTTGATAAAGGCGCCGGCCTCTTCGTATGGCGAGATTGAGGCATTCATTTCTCAAAACCACAGCTACGATGTCCCGGAGATCATTCAGATCCCGATCCGTGCAGGCAGTAAATCGTACCTGAATTGGATCGATTCCGTCACCAAATAACGGGGCATAACGTATGGATTTTGTGGTTCACGTACTCAGAGAAATTCTATTTTTTTCAACGAAATAGCAATCTACCTGCTGTCCGGGTTTATTGTTGCCAGGGTGCTACACGTCCTGTTCCCCGAGTCGATTATCCGCCGCCATTTAGGCCATAATTCATTTCTCTCCGTTTTAAAATCAACGATATTCGGCATACCGCTTCCCCTCTGTTCCTGCGGCGTCGTGCCGATGGCGGCATCCCTGAAGAACAGCGAGGCGTCAAAGGGGGCGACCATATCTTTTCTCATTTCAACACCCCAGATCGGCGCCGACAGCTTTATGATCACCTATTCCCTGATGGTGTGGGTCTTCGCACTGTTTCGGATCGTCGCTTCACTGATTACGGCGCTGGCGGCGGGCAGTATGGTTAATATCCTTGGAAGAAAGGATCCCGATCAGGCGGCGGAGGCTCTGCCGAACGGGAATCAAGAGAACAGCTACGGCAGCCGCCTCAAGACCATTGCCAGCTATGTGGAATATGATCTGCTCGGTTCCATTGCCAAGGCGCTCCTGACAGGAATGATCATTGCCGGTATTATAACGGCGCTGATCCCTGACGGCTTTTTTGAGCGCTACCTCGGCAATAATGTTCTCTCCATGCTGCTGATGCTGGTTGTGGGCATCCCACTGTATGTGTGTGCCGCGGCCGCTACGCCCATTGCCGCGTCCCTGATCATGAAGGTCATTTCACCGGGTGCGGCCCTGGTCTTTCTCCTGACGGGTCCCGCGACCAGTGCCATCACGATCGCGACTGTCCTGAAGGTGCTGGGTAAAAAAGCCACCATCGTGTATTTGCTGGCCATAGCCCTTGTCAGCCTTGTGCTGGGCTATCTGCTTAACATTCTTACGGTTTATTTCGGTTTTCAAAATATTATGGTGCTTAACAACCAGGGAATGCTGCCAGCGTGGCTGAAGATCAGCGGCTCCGTTATACTGGCCATCATGATCGGATGGTATTATCTGAAAGTTAAGATTCTGGACAAGACAAGAGGAGAAGAAGACATGGAAGACAAGAGAACGAGTCTGACCGTTCAGGGAATGACGTGCATGCATTGCGCGGGCAACGTGAAAAAAGCGGTCGAATCGGTCGCCGGGACATCCGACGTGGATATCCTTCTGGACGAAAAAACCGTGAAGTTTGAGATAGTCGACACAGACAGCATTGAAAAAGTAAAACAGGCTATTGAACGTGCTGGCTATAGTTTCTAAACTAATTTCCGCCGCACGAGATTCACACTCTCTGCAATGCTTTTTCCGTTACAGTCCCGCTTCGCTCGCCGGGTGCAACCAGTCTGTTAGCACAAGCCATACAGGGTACAAAGGCAAAGAATGCCTACCACAGCCGACAGGATGATAACACTAGTGTATAATATCGCCAGATAAAAATCACCCCGCGAAGTATATTCATCCCAGTCAATTTTTTCCAGGTAACGCTGTAATTTAGAAAGCATATTTTCTCCAATCAAAAAAATTACACCATATGATCACTGCGGCCGCGAACCGCGGGTTTGAGTGGTTGTATCGACACCTTGTGTACGCAATAAAAGTGCCATGACCCCCGGACATGGCTGTCCATGACATTCACGGGTATGGGAAAAAATAGATCGTGAGAATAAAAGTACTATAATTAAGGGAAGTTATTTGTACCCGATCCTCATGGTACGAGAGAGACAGGGGGCCAATACGTGTGGATCTTTCCCCCGCCCACCATCCCCTCTCCGCTGCATCAATGTCAACCAGGGTGCAGCAGTGCCAATGTGGCAGGGCACGTCACCGCGGCGTACCGCAGGTATTATAAAAACCACAGACAGCGCCATCTCAAAAATCTGGTTGACATTGATGCAATCGAAAGGTACAGACCCCATGTTCAAATGGCGGGAAGAGTATTCATAGGGCAGATCACAGGCCCATTCAAGATAATCACAAAGAAACGGAGGATTTATTGTGCGGTTGAAAGATAAGGTTGCGGTTGTAACGGGTGGTGGCGGCGGACTGGGAGAGGGAATCTCCCTGTGCCTTGCCAGAGAAGGTGCGCATGTTGTCGTCAGCGACTCAAAACTGGAAACAGCCGAGAAGGTTGCGGCCCGGGTTCGGGAAAAGGGAGTCAAGGCCATAGCCCTCCAGACAGATGTCCGGTTTTCCGATCAGTGCCAGGATCTGATCGATACGACACTGCGAGAGATGGGTGGTCTGGATATACTGGTTTGCAGCGCCGGTGTGGGAGGATATGCTCCCGACAGAGAACCGGGAAAGCCACTGAACATCGAGAACATCACAGATGAAGAGTGGAATATGGTCATCGATGTGAACCTGAAGGGCGTTTTCCTGTGTAACAGGGCCGCCATTCGCCACTTTAAGAAGCAGAAAAGCGGAAAGATCATCAATATCGCGTCGATCGGCGCCCGCATGCCGCTCGATTTCCTCGCCCACTACGATACCAGCAAAGCGGGGGTGATTGCGCTGACACAGGCGGTGGCCATGCACATGGCGCGCTACAATGTCAACGTCAATTCCGTCTGTCCCGGCCTCATCAAGACCGAGATGGGGGCGAACATGGGACAACTGCTCAGTGATTCACATCCCGTCTTTCGCGGCATGAATCCCGATGACGTCTTCGATACCCTTGTGAAGAATTCCGTGCGCAAGCGGACGCCCCAGACGGCGGAAGATATCGGAAACGCCGTTGTCTTCCTCGCCTCCGAGGAGGGGAAAGAGATCGTGGGCCAGGGACTCAATGTCTGCGGGGGGATGTATTTCAGCTAAAGAGGGGATCACATCCCGTAACAATCTTTTATAACTGAGAAGACAATCACGGGGCCAGGCTCCTTCCTGGCCCCTGTCATTCTTGCTAGTAACAGCAGCAATCACACCCCGGGGGGTAACGTTATAATGAAGGGCACGCCAAAACTGGACTTTCTCTTTTCACCAAAATCAGTGGCCGTTGTGTTGCGGTCACGCGGCCTGGGGGCCTTCTTTCTGAAGCAGCTTTTTGACGGGGGCTTCCAGGGTCAGCTGTATGCCGTCTGCGGTGACGCCGACGAGCTGATGGGTCTGCCCTGTTACCGGTCTGTAACAGATATCCCCGGCCCCGTCGATTATGTCATCATTGCCGTATCGGCGAATCAGACACCCGATGTTATACGGAATTGCGCCCTGAAAGGGGTAAAGGCCTGCACGCTTTTTACGGCCGGGTTCAGCGAGCTGGGAACGGACGAAGGGATCGCCCTGGAGCGTGAGATCGTATCCATTACCCGCGGCAGCGGCATGCGCCTTATCGGGCCCAACTGCATGGGGATATACGCTCCGGGAGGCGGCCTGTACTTTTCCGCTAATTTGCCCCGTGTACGGGGCTGGTTTGGTGTCTCGAGCCAGAGTGGCGGTAACGCGATTTATCTCGGCAAAATGGCGCCGCGGCGGGGAGCGCCGATCAGCAAGGCCGTCAGTTACGGCAATGCCTGCGATATCAATGAATCGGATCTGATCGAATATCTTGCCGATGATGAAGAGACAACGGTTATCGGCGCCTATATCGAGGGGATCAAAAACGGAAAGCGGTTTCGTGAAGTGCTGAAGCGGGCGGCCCTCACAAAACCCACCATCATTCTCAAGGGGGGACAGACCGCGGCGGGGGCGGCGGTAACCCAGTCACACACGGCATCACTTTCGGGTTCTCTCCGGATATGGGATGCGGTGATAACACAATCAGGGGCAATCCAGGCCGAAAGCCTCGACGAGATGATCGATCTCGCGCTCCTCTTCGGTTACATGAAACCCCCTGCGGGACGGAGGATCGGTATGGTCGGCATCGGCGGCGGCGTCAGTGTCCTTGCCGCCGACGCGTTCGAGCAGAAGAACCTATCACTGACCCGTCTCACTCCCGCCATTCAGGCCAAGCTCCAGGACCTGCATCCCGGAGCGGGGAATATCTACACCAATCCCATCGATACGACGGCGCTCTTTTATGAGACCGACGGTTTCAGAAAGACTCTCGAGATCCTCGATGACTGGGATGAGATCGATATCATCCTTCTCCACGTCCCCTATGATATCCTGGCCTTTTTGACCCCTGAACAGGTGCGGGGCATTGCCATGGCAGAGAGAATGATTGGTCATATCGGAGGTATCAGGAAACCGGTTGCCATGTTGCTCCACTGCGCGGCCCTGAAGGAATCCTACGAACTGTCCCGCGACAACCAGGAGGTATGCTGGAAGGCGGGCATCCCGGCATTCACATCGATTGAAGGATGCGCCTCCGCTCTGGACAAGTTTATCCGCTTTCATGAGAGGAAGGCCCTGAGGGGGTGACGGTTTGCGGGGGTGTGTACTTCCACTAGGATAGGATGCTGAATAGGGGCAAATCTTTTCTTATAAAATTAATTAGATAAGTGAATAGGGACTATAAACTTTTCCCCTTCACTATGATGTATAATTTCTTTGTGGTGAAACCGCCCGATAATAACTGCTGGATGCGTGCCAAATTTTTTAGCAAAAGACACAACATCATTTTCAGTTATAGGACGAGCAGCCAGGACCTCCTGCTCCTGTTCTTCCGTGAATGTCCAATTGACGGCAAATGCATCTGCTTCTTCCTCTTTTTCTAAATCAACATCATGAAAATCAATGTTTTCTATAGAAACATACTTCTTGCCATGTAATAAAATATGACCTGCTTCATGAAAGAATGTAAACCAAAATATGTCATTCCGTTTGTAACGATCCGAAAGTTGAATTAGAGGGGCGTCTCCTATCCAACGGGTTGAGCCAGATATTGGCGCTTTTGGTAAACAAGGGGTATAGACAACTTTTACGCCAGCTTGTCTGCATAATTCTTGTAGTTGTATAAAAAATCTTTCTGGATGATTTACCATTAAAATTTTTATGCGCCTCAACTTTCGTTTAAATATTTTTGAATTGTATGTGGGGACATTTAAATCTGCAGCAACAATTTCTCCTTGCCGTAGCCATGCAGAAACTGCATGTGATTCAGCGGTTTGCTTCAATGAGACTCGAAAACATACTTTCAATTTTTGCTCATAATAATAATCATCCCAAGCAGTTTTGCCTGATAAACCGAAAAACTGAAAAAGAGCGTCAACTTTTTCTTCAATTTTACGAGTTAATGGAACCCAGCCAAAATTCGCCATCGTAGCATAGGGGAAACACCTTGCCCATTCTTCAGCTTCTTCATTAAATGATTGTCGCTTATTTCTGGCAACAATTTCATCATACCTGTATTGTTTTTTTAACCAAAAGTTCGCAGGGATTTTCAATACGGTTTCGAATTGAATTGACATATCAGGGGTGATTGCGCTGTTACCGTTAATAATTTTTATAATAGTCTGTTCTGGCTTTTCGGTTCTTAACGCAAATTCCTTTTTGCTCATCCCTATTTCTTTCAATTTTTCATTAAGAGTAAGGCCAGGGTGAGTGACTGTCTCTGGAAAATATTCATTTTTAATTGACATAGTTATCTCTCTTTGTGATAATTTATTGCTTCTATTATTTCGACCCCTTTAATTTCTATCCAGACATATTTGCCATCTTTATTTGTTGGTATAGGGTTCTCTTGAGGCACAAATATCAATCGATATGGTTGGTCTAAATCACAAGCCCACTGACCTTTCCTGTCCTGAGTAAGTTCATGATAATTGCCCGGGACATGCCTTAATTCTTCAAGTGATTCGGCATCATGTAAATCATCAAGTCGTGCTTTGTAAAGTTTAGCTCTTATCGCTCCAAGTTTCCTGCTCGCCAAGGAATCACTGTTGGCATATTTTTTAAGTTTATTATTTTTGAATTTTATATCCATGACTAATATACATGTAAAAAAATTAATAGCAAGTGTTAATTATAATTTTAATTATTTTTTCATTCCAGCCCCTGCTTCAAATAAAATTCCTGAGCCACGGCCCGTTTCTCTTCGGTTTACCGGAAAGCTGGGGAAGGTATCGGTCGAAGAAGAATACCAGCGGGATGCAGAGGACCAGGCTCGCCACGGTCATGACGAACCCTACCGCGAAGACGACCGGTGCGCAGGGGGGGAGGTTTTCGACCGCCCACTGTGCCACCCGCGGATTGATGTAGTGGTAGAAGATCCCGTTCAGGCACATAAGGATCAGGGTGTTCTTCCCCATCCAAGTGATGGTCTTCTGCTGAGGGGTCAATTTGGCCAGGAAGAGGATACCGAGAGAGCCCACCACCGCCGTGAAGGGGAACCAGAGAAAGTGCCCGTGCGAAGCGAATATGATCACCACGGCGTCATAGTAGGAGAAGTTGAACGGCCCGGTATTCAGGTTGTAGGTGAACAGAACAATCAGAAAGCTGATGATCAGCCCAGGCAGGGCGATCCGCGGCGATACCTTCTCCGTGAAGACCTTTGTCCGTCTCAGATAGATCCCCAGCAGGTAGAAGGCGTATATGGTGACAGCCTCGTGGATGAAGAGATAGTTCCAGCCGATCACTCTCCCCTTTGCCGGGTTGACGATGTCGAGTTCCAGGTTGAGCCAGTACCCCACCACGTAAAAAAGGGCAGCCCCGATCAGAATTTTCGCGTTGGATTTAAGAAACCGAAAGGCCGCGTAGTGGACCATCTCGACGGAAAAGATCATCAGGATGAACCACGATGGCACGCAGAACATGGGGATCCCGAAGGTCGTGTTCAAAAGTCCGGTCAGATACCCATCAACGCTGGGCAGTTGCAGTTGTGGAAAGGCCTGCTCGGCGAAAAAAATGGGGAGCACCATGAAGACCGCGGTGAAAAATACGAAGGGGAGGAGTCGGGAGAGGACGCGGTATTTGAGATATCTCCCGAACCCGAGCGCGAGGTCGCTCTCCCTGGCGACATAGCCTGCCAAGACAAAAAAAAGCAGCAGGTGGAATGAATAGACGAATTTATACTGGGCCGCGGCGGCCGGGTTTTCCAGTAGCATGATCCGCTCGATGAAGTGGCCGTAGAAGACCAGGGCCATGGCGTACAGCCGGGCGATATCGATCACCAGAATCCTTTTCGTTGCGGCTGATTCCATTGTTCCCGGATCATAAAGGGGAGGGGTTAAGGCATTCGCCTCAACCCCTCTGAAGTGTAACCTTGGTTCATGCACTCCGGGCGGAGTGCATACGGGTATCACAGCGGGGCGTTTATTTCACGCGACCCTCCCGCCATGCCTTGATGAGATCGTCATAGTTGACCGTTTCACCTCTCGGTTTCTCATTGGCAAGTTTCGCCTTGGGTGATCCGGGTCTCTTCAGCCAGACCGCCTCGTCGCCGCACTTATTCAGCTTCGGACCGGCTACCTTCTGGACCTTGGCGCGTTCTATACGCGCCATTACTTTGTCCATCTCAGCGGCCAGGTTGTCCATCGCCCTGTCCACGGTCACTTCACCGGAAACCGCCTCACCGATATTCTGCCACCACAGCTGTGCCAGTTTTGGGTAATCGGGCACGTTGGTGCCGGTGGGTGTCCAGGCGACACGGGCAGGACTGCGGTAGAACTCTACCAGTCCGCCCAGTTTCGGCGCACGATCGGTAAAGGACTGGTGACGGATGTCGCTGTCACGAATCGGCGTCAATCCCACGTGGGCCTTTTTCAGCGACGTGGTCTTGCAGACGCAGAACTGCGCGAAGAGCCAGGCGGCCTTCCGGCGTTTCAGCGGTGTACTCTTCATAAAGGTCCAGGACCCGCAGTCCTGATAACCCAGCTTCATCCCCTCCTCCCAGTAGGGACCGTGGGGCGAGGGTGCCATACGCCATTTCGGGGTCCCGTCCGCGTTGACCGTTGGCCCCGGGGCTACCATGCTCGGAAGGAATGCTGTGTACCAGAAGATCTGCTGCGCCACATTGCCGTTTGCCAGGAAGGGAAGATAGGTGTAGAAATCCATTCCAAGGGCACCTGGCGGCGCGTATTTCCGGAGCCATTCCATGTACTTGCGCAAGGCATACTTGGCGGCCGGGCCGTTGGCGGCACCACCGCGGCAGACACTCGCGCCGACCGGGTGTGAATCTTTGTCAACGCGGATACCCCATTCGTCAATCGGGACGCCGTTCGGGATCCCCTGGTCACCAGCTCCGGCCATGGACAGCCAGGCGTCGGTAAACCGCCAGCCCAGGTCCGGGGCCTTCTTGCCATAGTCGTTATGACCGTACACGGCCTTGCCGTCGATCTCCTTGACATGCTCGGTGAAAAACTCGGCAATATCCTCGTAGGCCGACCAGTTGACCGGTACGCCCAGCTCGTAGCCGTAGATCTTCTTGAACTGCTTTTTGAAATCCGGGCGCTGGAACCAGTCATAGCGGAACCAGTAGAGGTTGGCGAACTGCTGATCCGGAAGCTGGTACATCTTGCCGTCCGGGGCGGTGGTGAAGCCTTTGCCCATGAAGTCATCTACATCGAGCGTCGGCAGCGTCACATCTTTCCCCTCGCCCACCATGAAATCGCTCAGGGGGAGCACATACCCGTACCGCCAGTGGGTACCGATGAGATCGGAGTCGTTAACCCACCCGTCATAGATATTCTTCCCCGACGCCCACTGCGTCTGGAGTTTTTCAATGACGTCCCCTTCCTGAATCAGGTCATAGGAGACCTTGATTCCGGTGATCTCTTCGAAGGCCTTTGCCAGCACCTTGGCCTCATATTCGTGGGTCGATATGGTCTCGGAGACGACCTTGACGTTCATCCCCTTGAAGGGCTTGGCCGCCTTGATGAACCACTCCATCTCCTTAAGCTGCTGTGCCTTCGTTAGGGTCGACGGCTGGAATTCGTCGTTGACCCACTTTTTGGCGGCTGTCATGTCTGCGCTCGCCGGACTGGCGAAGCACACAAACAACGCAGCCACAACCACCCCCAGGATTATCATCCCGGGGCGCCTCCTCAGTGCTTTGCGTATCATAAAGATACCTCCTCTTGTTAGCCTTCAGTGGTAGTCTTTGAGTACAACCGTTTCTATATCGGCGGTATTAAGGCCGTGAATACCACGCGATATAGAAATAGCTCCCCACTTTCTCTCTACCCCCAACGCAAGACAATAATCATCCAGACTGCCGAAATAGGGAGCGCGATCCAGAGAGAGAGGTCTGTGAGCCCTAACCAGGCAAGATGGATAAAGGCGCTCCCCAACAATCCCAGAAAGAAACGGGTGCCGCGCGTTGTGGAAATTACCAGAAACCCGCTGCGCTCGATCGTGGGCGATACCAGCTCCCATACGAGCATGCCGCACAGCATCAAAAAAATAGTGATGAAGAAGGTGGCTGTCGGCAGGGTCCAGTACATCCAACTTAAACTCATAGTTGTTCCCCTTGTTACACCCGGCCCAGGGCGAAGCCCTTAGCGAGGTGATTTCGTACAAACCAGATTACCAGCGCACCTGGAATGATCGTGAGAATACCGGCCGCGGCCAGCAGGCCATAGTCGAGACCTGTCGCGCTGATGGTTCGCGTCATGATCGCCGAGATGGGTTTCGCCGCGGTAACCGTCAGTGTCCGGGCGAAGAGCAATTCAACCCAGCTGAACATGAAACAGAAAAACGCCGTCACACCAACCCCGGCCCTGATCAGCGGGATAAAGATAGTGATGAAGAATCGGGGAAACTTATACCCGTCGATAAAGGCGGTTTCATCGATCTCCTTGGGGATACCGGACATGAAGCCTTCCAATATCCACACCGCCAACGGGATGTTAAACAGACAATGCGCAAGCGCTACCGCGATATGCGTATCCAGCAGACCGATTGTGGAATACAGCTGGAAAAAGGGCAGCGCGAAAACAGCCGCCGGCGCCATACGATTGGTAAGCAGCCAGAAGAACATCTGCCCGTCCCCCAGAAACCGGTAACGTGAAAAGGCGTAGGCGGCGGGTAGTGCGAAGGACAGCGAGATAACGGTGTTCATGAAGACGTAGAGCATGGAATTGACATACCCCATGTACCATGATGAATCAGTCAATATATTCAGATAGTTGACAAAGGTTATATTTCTCGGGTACAGGGAGAACGAAGCGAGGATGTCGGCGTTCGACCTCAAGGACATGTTGAGCATCCAGTAGATCGGAAGGATCAGGAGTACAAAGTAGATAAGCAGGCCGATCGTTTTTTTCTTTGGTTTCATCCCTTCTCTCCTTTTCCGACTGTCTGCAGCACCTGATAGAATATAAAACTGAAGAGCAGTACGATCAGAAAGTAGATCAGTGAAAATGCCGCGCCCGGTCCGAGGTCGAACTGCAGGAGGGCAATCTTGACCAGGTAAATCGAGAGGAAGGTGGTCGAATTGCCAGGCCCGCCTCCCGTCAGCACAAAGGGTTCAGCGTAGATCAGGAAGCTGTCCATCCACCGCAGCAGCACGGCGATGGTGAGTACGCCGCGCATCTTGGGCAACTGGATGTACCAGAAGGTCGCCCACGGCGACGCCCCGTCAATCCTGGCTGCCTGATAGTAGGCATCGGGGATCGCCCGCAGCCCCGCATAGGCCAGGAGGGCAACCAGCGGGGTCCAATGCCAGACCTCCATCAGCATTACGGTGATCCAGGCGTAGAGTGGCGTTGCCGTATGATCGAATGGCACTTCCAACAAATTGAGGCTGTTGATCCCTACACCGAACAGGCCGATATCCGGCCGGGTAAAGATGATCCAGATGGTCCCGATCACATTCCAGGGGATGAGCAAGGGGAGCGCCAGGGTCACCAGGGAGATGGAGACGCCCCACCCCTTTTTCGGCATCGCCAGCGCGATCAGTATCCCGAGGGGGATCTCTATCAGCAGGACGAGCCCGGAAAAGAGGAATTGACGCAACAAGGCGTCGTGGAGACGATAGTCGCCCAGCATCTGCTTGAACCACTCCGTTCCCACAAAGACGGTCTCCCCCGGTCCAAAGATGTCCTGAACCGAGTAGTTGACCACGGTCATCAGGGGAATAAGGGCGCTGAAGGCGACAATCACAAAGACGGGGAGCACCAGAAACCATGCCCTGTTATCTTGCCATTTGTCCATACGCCACTCCTTCTATCTATGTAATCACCCGCCCGTCGGCGAACAGCCTGATCCATTCCTTCGGGAAGTGAACCCACACCGTGTCTTCGGAGACGGGGTTTCCCTCGGGCACCTTGGCCCGCAGAATGCGGCCGCCCAGCATGAGCGTCACGATCCGGTAACTGCCCTGATCCTCGATCATCGTCACCGTGGCCTCGACACCTGCCTCCCCCGGCTCTGAACGTACATCAAGGTACATCGGCCGGATTCCCAACTCCAGCTTTCCTTGCGCCTTGCGGCCCAGGGCCGCGGTTTCCTCGTCAAGGGGTATGACGGCGCCGTCGACCCGTGCCGCATTCCCCTCCAGGGTACACTCAAGGAAGTTCATCCCCGGGCTGCCGATAAAGTATCCCACGAAGGTATGCGCGGGGTTTTCGAACAGGTCCTGGGGGGTGCCGATTTGCACGATCTCCCCCTCGACCATGATCGCGACCTGGTCGGCAAAGGTCAGGGCTTCAATCTGATCGTGCGTGACGTAGATCATGGTTATCTTCAACTGTTCGTGTATCTCTTTGAGCTTGCGCCGCAGGTGCCATTTCAGGTGCGGGTCGATGACGGTCAGCGGTTCATCAAAGAGGATGGCCGCCACGTCGGCTCTGACCAGCCCCCGACCCAGCGAGACCTTCTGTTTCAGGTCCGCGGTCAATCCGGCAGCCCTCTTGTTGATGACGCCTGTCAGGTCGAGGATCTCGGCCACCTCGTGCACGCGCAGGCGAATCTCATCGTTTGAGACACCCCGGTTCTGGAGGGGGAAGGCCAGGTTGCCGAACACCGTCATGGTGTCGTAGAGGACAGGGAACTGAAAGACCTGGGCGATGTTGCGCCTTTCCGGGGTCAGGGCGGAGACATCCTTCCCGTCGTACAGGACGCTCCCGCTGGTGGGTTTCAGGAGACCTGAAATGATGTTCAACAGGGTGGTCTTGCCGCAGCCGGAGGGACCCAGCAGGGCACAGGCGCCTCCATCTTCCCATGTATCGTCGATCCGTTTCAAGGCGTAATCAGAATCTTTTTTGGGTCTGCGCAGGTAGCTGTGGGTGATGTCATGCAACTCAATGCGAGCCATGAGAGTCTCCTATCGCGCCCCCCCTTCAGGGGCACGGTGGTCCGGTGACGCAACAAGCGCGCCCGACTTATCGTACACAAAGAATGAACAGGGGTCGACATGGATCGTTATGGGGGCTCCGATGCGAAATGGATGAATTCCGCTCGCCTGAATCACCAGGCGGGAGCTGTCATAGTCGGCATGGATAAATGTCTCCGAGCCGTTTAGCTCCGACAGTGCGACGGTTGCGTCGATGAGGACATCATCCTCACTGGTCTGTGACAGAAAGAGATGATGCGAACGGACACCGAACATGTATTCCCCGGCCGGCAGGGATTTCAGGTGGTCCTTGAGGGGGATTTCAATGTCATGCCCGAGCCGGGCAGCCCCTTCGGTCACGGCGCCGTTCAGATAGTTCATGGGGGGGTCGCTGAAGATATCCGCCACCCTGAGGGTTGCCGGGTTGCGGTAGACATCTTCGGTGGGACCGGATTGCAGGACGCGCCCCTTATCGATGATCACGATATTGCCCCCCAGCATCAGGGCCTCGGCCGGTTCCGTGGTGGTGTATACGACGATCGCCTTGCGTTGTTTGAAGATTTCCTGAAGCTCGACCCGCAGCTCTTCGCGAAGTTTAAAGTCCAGATTCACGAGGGGTTCATCTAGCAGCAGGAGGTCCGACTTTTTAACTAATGCCCTGGCGATGGCGGTCCGTTGCTGTTGTCCCCCCGAAAGTTCCGCAGGCAGACGATCCAGCAGGGGATCAAGGTGAAACATGGCCGCGGCTTCACGGACCCTTTTATCGATCTCTCTCCTGTTTTCCCCGCTCAGCTTGAGAGGGGATGCTATGTTCTCGTAGACGGTCAGGGAAGGATAGTTCACGAACTGCTGGTAGACCATCGCGATATTGCGTTTTCTGACCTTTACGCCCGTTACGTCTTTTCCATCTACTCGTACCTTTCCGGAGGTGGGACGGTCGAGCCCGGCCATCATGCGGAGGAGCGACGTTTTGCCGGCCAGGGTATGTCCGAGCAGAACATTGCGCGAACCTGTCTCGAATTTCAGGTTGATGTTGTCAAGATGAATTTCGCGGCCCACTATCTTAGTAACAGCTTCGAGCGATAAGGACATGAGACGAGCACCTGTTTCTGTTTGCGCGGAGTATCCTCCAGTAGCAATGGACAAAAAGGGACTTTCTCAGAACCCGCGCATGGTCTCGCCGAAAGCCCGCAGACCAACATCTTTTCAATCATGTACACCCGGAGGAGCACATATAATCAAAAGCGGTTTGCCTCTAGCATCGTTCCCTGTTGGGGGGTGATACCAAACCATGCCAGCGTAAGCCGCTGTATAGGCATACGATCTGCTGTCGCGAAACCGGAGTGGGTAGCTGAGTGCAATTGAATGTTTGCGTTTTACGCGAGATACCGCTCTGCTCAGAATGAGGAGTCAAGGAGAAATGCATACCAAAATTTAAAATATATTGCCAGCATTTTTTAAGGGGCTTATTGTGCGGGGATCAATAGCGATTCAAGATGTCAAACAGGACCCCAGGGAATTCCCTGGTGCCTGTTTGACATCTCTCTATGAAGACAGATGAGGGGGCCGCCTGTCAACCGACAACCCTCTTTCTTACACATGTTGCTCAATAGGCCCCGATTTTTCTATTTTAGGAGGACGCCCTGTGCGGCGGCGAGGCCCTTGCCGTGTTCGAATTTATATCCCGCCTTTGCGAGTCCCGCCTCTATCGCGCCCACGGTCGCCAGGATATCCGAAGCGCTCACTACGCCCATGTGTCCTATGCGGAAATATTTCTCCCTGATTTCTGCGTGGAGCCCTCCGGCGAGTATAACGCCGGCCTCGGCGATCAGGGGGAGCACACTGCCGGTCACCCCTTCGGGGAAATAGGGGGCGGTCAGGGTGTTGGCCGCCTTTTCGGGGCTTACCGGTATCTGTTTCAGGTCCAGGCCGATCATCCCCGCCTTGAAGGCATCGCTCATGAGACGGTGGCGGGCAAAGCGTGCATCCATTCCCTCTGCCAGTATCTGTTCGAGGCTGACATTGAGCGCCCAGACCAGATTGACCGCCTGCGTTCCAAAATAGGCGGCCTTACGGCCCTCGTACGTCTCCATGATGGGGAGCCAGTTTGCCCAATCGGAGTAATAGCTGCCCACGGGGGTGCGGCGTTTTTTGAATGTCTCTATCGCTTTGGGGCTCGCTACGAGGAGTGCCAATCCGGGGGGGACGCCGATGGCCTTCTGGCAGGCGGTTAGGACGATATCCACCCCCCATTCCCCTTGGCGCAACTCTTCGCCGGCGACGGAGCAGACGCCATCCACGATGCACAGGATGCCGTACTTCCGGCACAGCCCGGCCAGGCCCTTGACATCGGTGAGAACGGCGGTGGAGGTATCAACGTGCGTCACCGTCATCACCTTGTAGTCAGCCTTTTTGATCTCGGCCTCAACCTCGTCCAGAGAGGGAGCATCACCTATGGCTGCCGCCTTCACGTGTGTAGTGCGCGCCCCGTAGCGCTCCAGGATGGAGCCGAATCGGTCACTGAAATACCCTGTGTTAATCACCAGGGCGTTGTCCCCCGGTTCGATGACATTGCACGCGGCCATGTCCATCGCCATTGTCCCGGAACCGGCAACAATGAAGGGTTGCCCGCCGGGCGAGAGGAATACCTCGCGAGTCCGTTCGATCGCCTGCCCCATGCATTCGACAAAGGCGGGAGCGACGTGACTCGTCGTCGGCATGGCCATCGCCCGCATCACCTCGGGGGTAAACTCGATCGGCCCGGGAATCATAAGAAGTTTTCTGTTTTTCATGGGTGCACCTCCACTGTTACATATGTTGATTGAGACTGCGGTTAATGAAACTTCTGTTCCCCCGCCTGTATAGTCTTTATTTCTCCGAACTTCGATTCGTATTTCTTTATGTTGTCCTGCAATGCGGCAGAAATTCGTTTCATATGACCCGGGGAAACAATGATCCGTGAGACCAGATGCGGTCCTCCGGGAGAATTGAGGAGCCAGTCGATGATAAACTCTTCGGGGCTATGGGTTACGAGCAGGTTGTTGCTGTACCTGCCCCGTGAGAGCTCATCTCCCGTATTGATCTGCACCGGTTTCTGCGTATTCTTTTGTTCAGACATATACACCTCCTTATGCAAGCGTATCGAGCGTTACGAGGGGTCTCCTCTGTCATGGGTGTGGAAATATTCGAACACCCTGCGGGCAGCATTTTCCCCCATTCCCGGAACTTTTACAAGCTCTTCGAGAGATGCGTCCGCAATTTTTTTGACATCCTTGAACGAAGTAAGCAGCGCCTTCTTCCTGATCGCGCCTATTCCGGGAATAGTGTCCAGTACGGAGTGAAAATCTTCTTTCTCCTTGAGTGTACGGTGGTAGGTGACCGCGAAGCGGTGCGCCTCGTCCCGCACCCGCTGAAGCAGAAAGAGCACTCGCGGGTGTTTGTCCAGATACAGGGGATTTTTGCGGTTCGGCAGATATACCCTGTCTCTATCCCGGCGCACGGAGGAGAGTTTCCCCGTCGGGGGCGTAAGGGATTCCTTCGCCAGACCGATGACATCCACGTCCTGTATCTCCAGTTCCTGCAGGACTGAGAGGGCGACACCGAGCTGCCCTTTTCCACCGTCGACCACGATAAGGTCGGGGAGGGTTTCTCTTTCCCGGTAGCGTCGTTCCAGCACCTCGCGCATCATCCCGTAGTCATCGGCCTCCTCCTTCGTCCGTATCCTGAATCGTCGGTAGCGCGATTTGTCCGGGTTTCCCTCGGTAAAGGTGACCAGCGAACCGACGGCGTACCTCCCTCCGATATTGGATATGTCGAAACACTCTATGCGATGAGGCACTTTTTTCAGCATGAGATAGCTTTCAAGGTCTTCAAGAACGCCCTCACTCTCCGTTTCCCGTTTTTCCGCGGCCCGCAGCGCCTGCTCGGCATTCGACAACGCCATGGCGAGGAGCGCCTTATTGTTCCCCCTTCGAGGGACGACAAGTGAAACCATCCCACCCCTCTTTTCCGTGAGCCACTGTTCGATAATCATCGCGTCTTCCATCCGCTCGGGAACGATAATCTCCCGGGGAACGGTTACTCCCGTGTTGTAGTACTGTTTCAAAAGAGACGAGAGGGCCTCTGCCGTATCCATCCGAGTCTTCAAGAGGAAAGCTTCTCTGGCCGATGATGGCCCCCTTCCTGACGTGGATGGCATAGAGCTGTAGCCGGTCCTCTGCCCGGAGCAGACCGAACACATCCTGGTCTTTAAAAGATGGGGAGACGATCCGCTGTTTTTCCAAGGTTGTCTCAATCGCGCTGATCTTGTTCCGTATCCGGGCCGCTTCCTCAAAGTCCAGACCCTCGGATGCTCTCTCCATTCGTGACCGGAGCTGACGGACCAGTCTTCCGCTGCGCCCCTCCAGAAACAGGGTCGCCTCGGTCACAATCTTGCGGTACTGGCTGGCGGTAAAGAGACCGCAGCAGGGGGCGAGGCATCGTTTGATCTGAAATTCCATGCAGGGTCTCGTCCTCCGTCTGAACTCGGAGTCCTTGCAGGTGCGCAGGGGGAATATGCGGTGCAGGTAATGGAGGGTTTCCTTCACCGAGGCGCTGGACGAATAGGGTCCGAAGTACCGCGCGCCGTCTTTCTTGATACGCCGGACTAGCTGGAAACGGGGGAAGTCCTGGGTGGTATCGACCCGCAGGCTGTAAAAGTTTTTGTCATCCCGCAGGTTGACATTATACCGGGGCCGGTGCTTTTTGATCAGGTTGTTTTCAAGGATGAGGGCCTCTTTCTCCGTGTCCGTGATGATGAATTCCATGTCCTCTATCCGAGAGACCAGAAAGGGGATCATCCGGCGCGAGTCTGTTCCCCCGAAGTAGGCACGAACACGTGCGCGGAGGCTTTTTGCCTTCCCGACGTAGATAACCCGGCCGTCCCCATCCTTCATGAGGTAGACGCCCGAACGGGTAGGGGCGTTTCGTATCTTTTCCTGTCGCAGAGTCTCATCCATGTGCGAATACCAGTTTCAAACAGTTTGCCTATTTCCACAGTCCGAGTTCGGTCTCTACGCGTGACAGCTCCCTGATCTCGTCCCTGATCTGCGCCGCTTTTTCAAATTCGAGATTTTTGGCCGCCCGCTTCATCTTGCCCTCTAGCTCTTTTATCATCGCGGGAATATCTCCGGACACGTAGGCCGCCATCTTGTCCTCGACGCTGACAGTCACATAATCCGCCTCATAGACGGAGCTGAGGATATCGTCCAGCCCTCTCGTGACGGATTCCGGGGTGATATTGTTTTCTTCGTTAAACCGCGCTTGTATCCTGCGTCTTCTTTGCGTTTCCTCCATACAGAACTGGATGGCGGCGGTAATTTTGTCCGCGTACATGATGACCTGACCTTTGATGTTACGCGCCGTTCGCCCACTTGTCTGTACCAGCGATCGTTTGGAACGGAGGAATCCTTCCTTGTCCGCGTCAAGGATGGCCACCAGGGAGACCTCGGGGATATCGAGACCCTCCCTGAGGAGATTGATCCCGATCAGGGCATCGTACTTTCCCACGCGAAGGTCCCGAATAATCGAGACCCGATCGAGGGTTTTGATGTCGGAGTGGAGGTACGCCACCTTCATCCCCAGTTCGTGATAATGTTCCGTGAGATTCTCCGCCATCCTCTTTGTCAGTGTGGTAACCAGGACGCGATCTCCCTGCTCGGCCCTTCGGTTGATCTCGCCGAACAGATCATCGACCTGACCCGCGACCGGTCTGATCACGATCTCGGGGTCCATAAGACCGGTGGGGCGGATGATCTGCTCCACAACGACGTCTCCCGACTGCTCCAGTTCATACTCTGCCGGTGTGGCCGATACGTAGACCCTCTGGTTTGGAAAGGTTTCGAACTCCTTGAAGGTAAGGGGGCGGTTATCAAGGGCGGAGGGAAGCCGAAACCCGTACTCTATAAGGGTACTTTTCCTCGACCGGTCTCCCCGGTACATGGCATTTATCTGCGGGACCGTGGCATGGCTCTCGTCGATAATCACGAGGGCATCCGTAGGCAGGTATTCCATCAGCGTGGGGGGGGCCTCTCCCGGCATACGTCCCGTCAGGTGCCGGGAGTAGTTCTCTATCCCCTGGCAGTATCCCATCTCCTGCATCATCTCTATATCGAACAGGGTCCGTTGCTCAAGTCGCTGCGCCTCCAGGAGTTTGTCCTGTGACTTCAGGAAGTCTAGGCGCGGCGCCAGCTCCTCCCGTATCGCAGAGATGGCTCGTATCATCGTGTCGCGTGTCGCCACGTGGTGGCTTCCCGGATATATGGTGGTTCGATCAAGCCTGCTTACCACCTTCCCGCGAAGGGGGTCGACCATCGCTATGGATTCAATCACGTCCCCGAAAAAATCCACCCGCAGTGCCCGCTCTTCTTCGTACGCGGGGAATATCTCCACCACGTCACCCCGGACACGGAATGTGCCGCGATGAAAATCGATATCGTTTCGTTCATATTGTACCTCTACCAGCCTTCGAAGGAGATGATCTCTTCCGATCTCCATATCTTTTTCCAGGGGGATCTGCATGCCGGCGTACTTATCCGGCGCACCGATGCCGTAGATACAGGACACGCTGGCCACAACGATCACATCCCTCCTCTCCAGGAGCGAGCGGGTGGCCGAATGACGCATCTTGTCTATCCGGTCGTTGATGGAAGAGTCCTTCTCAATATAGCTGTCGGTGCTCGGGAGGTAGGCCTCTGGCTGGTAATAGTCATAGTAGCTGACAAAATACTCGACGGCGTTTTCCGGAAAGAGCCCCTTAAATTCATTGTAGAGCTGGGCCGCCAGGGTCTTGTTGTGAGCGATGACAAGGGCCGGGCGCTGCGACGCCTCTATGACGTTGGCGATCGTAAAGGTCTTCCCCGAACCGGTGACCCCCAGGAGCACCTGATGTTTGAGCCCCTTCTCAACCCCCTCCATAAGGGTCGCGATTGCCTGGGGCTGATCCCCTTTGGGTTTAAAATCCGTTATTATTTTAAATGGTTTCATTCAATGCTTTCCGGAGTCACGCACGCGGGCTTGAGCCGCGGGTGCGAGGGACAGGATGAATCCCGTGCGGTCTCCTCATAAAGGAACATTTCACTAAGTGCCCCATTTTGTCAATACATTGATGTTTCCTTTAACGATGGTGCTGGCGGGGCAGTCCATGACAGGGGGCAGGGCGTCGGGTTCGGACCTGCGTATCTGCCGGTTCGCACGGGTGAACAGACGACAAAAAATGCGGGGTCTTTGATGTGTTGACTTTTCTGAAAGGGAAGGATAATCTACGAGAAGTTAAAGGGTTTGGTTGCTTTTCCCTCCTGTCTGGGAGAAAAAACCTGCGGCTGAGCACAGCAAGGTTGACCTTACGTGCGAGAGATTATTAAAAACATTGGAATACGAACTTACCTTTAAGCTCATCTTATTGGTTATCCTGATCGTCCTGTCGGCATTCTTTTCCGGTTCCGAGGCGTCCCTGTTTTTTCTTACGTCCCTTCATCTCCACAAGATGAAGGAGGAAAGGATTCCTTTCACGGCCTCCGTCCGGACCCTCCTCGCGCGGCCCCGGAGGCTTCTCGTCACCATTCTTACAGGAAATGAGTCTATCAATATTATCATTGCCGCCCTGACGACCTCCGTCTCTATCTATCTCTTCGGAACCGAAGGAAAATGGATTGCAATAGCCGTCACAAGTATCACGCTTATTATCTTTGGTGAAGCGATACCAAAGAACTTCGCGGTTACCCACCCGATGCGGTTTTCCAGCGCCGTTGCGCTGCCGCTTATTCTGCTGACCGGACTGCTGCGTCCGGTGGTCTGGTCCCTCGAAAAAATATCAGATCTGTTTGTATTCCTCTTCAGCAAGACGAGGCAGGAAGAGGATGGGGTGCTGACCGAAGACGCCTTCAAGGCGCTGGTTGACGCGGGGCACCAGGAGGGCGCGCTGGAAGAAGCCCAGAAAGACCTGATCCACGAGGTGTTTAAACTTGCCGACACGAGGGTGTCGGATATCATGATTCCGAGGGTCGACATGTTCTGTCTCCCGGTCTCCATGGATATACAGGGAATAGAACGGGACATCATACATGAACGCGTCTCCAGGATACCCATCTATAAAACGGACAGGGACAATATCCTGGGCATTCTGCACGCCAAACATTTGTTGGCTGAAAGAGCAAAGGACCAGAAGGTGGGCGGCTGGCAACACCTGATCAAGAAGCCCTACTTCGTTCCCATGGAAAAGAGGGCGGACCAGATGCTCAGAGATTTTCAGAGACGAAACCTCCAAATGGCCATCGTCGTTGACGAGTATGGCGGAGTGGCCGGGCTGGTAACCCTCTATGATATCCTCAGGAATCTTTTCGTTGATATCTATGAAGAAAATGGTGACTCCCGGGAGATGCTTCACCGGATCAGTGAGGAGACCGTTCTTGTCTCCGGCATGATGGATATTGAAGATTTCACCGAACTGGTAGATATCCCGATCGCAACGGAGGAGTTTGACACGGCGGGAGGATTCGTCTTCCACCTGTTTGGAAAACTGCCGGCGGAGGGTGAGGAAATATCGGTGGGGACCTACATCTTCACGGTGGAAACAATAGACAAGGCGCGAATACTGAGGATACGCATTACGAAGAGAGGGGAGGCGCACGATGACTGATCTCCTGTTTATTCTCCCCATTCCCATCCTCCTTTTCCTGGAAGGGCTCTTCTCAGGGGGAGAACTCTCCCTGGTGGCCTGCGATATCAACATCATGCGGCGGAAGGCACAGCAGGGATCACGCTCCGCGGCCATGGCGTTGAAACTGATGGAAAGACCGGAGTGGTTTCTGGCCACAACGCTGACCGGAACGAATCTGTGCGAAGTCAGTAACACCGCCCTCACCACGGCCCTGTTTATATCTGTGTTCGGAGCCGAAAGGGGTGCGCTTCTCGCCATCGTCGTCATGATCCCTCTTATCCTTGTCGTGGGAGAGGTGATACCGAAAAGCATCTTTCAGCAGAACGCGGATCGCCTGGCGCCTAAAATCTCCTGGTTTTTATGGATCGCCTCATGGGTTTTGTATCCCCTTGTCTTTGTGCTTTCAAGAATCTCTCGACGGGTTCTCTCCGCTTTCTCAGGGGACAAGGATCTCGCGTATGCCTCTTACATCACGAAGGACGGACTGGAATCACTCCTGCGGGATGAAAAAAGCGGGGATATCATGAAGTCGGAGAAGGAGATGATACAGAGGATCTTCGATTTTTCCGACTCCACGGCTGGCCAGATCATGGTCCCCCTCTCCAATGTGACCGTTCTCCCCGTAGACACTAACATCAGCGAGGCCACCCCCATTATTATCGACAGGGGGCATTCTCAGATACCCGTTTATAGTGGTCAGATATTCAATATTATCGGGATATTATATTCTTTTGACATTATGGAGGCCCTCTACAGGAAAGATCAGGGGCTCCTCTCTCCCGATGAAGTCTGCGTTGAAACGTATACGAAAAAAGATGTCCTGTACATACCGGAAACGAAACTGGCAAAGGAACTCTTCTTTGAGCTACAGAACAGGAGAGAACATATGGCTGTCATCGTTGACGAATATGGCGGGGCCGTCGGCATTGTCACCATCGAAGACATCCTGGAGGAGATCGTCGGTGAAATTGAAGACGAGTACCACAGCGAGGACTCGGTGCTGTACAGAAAGGTGGGGCCGGGGAAATATCTCTTTGACGCGCAGGCAAAGATAGATACCGTCCGCACCCTTCTGCCCGTTGATATTCCCCAGGGAGACTATGAAACCCTTGGAGGGTTTCTGCTGTACAAGATGGGCAGAATCCCCAAGAGGAGGGATATCTTCAGACATGGCGCCGTTACCTTTGTGATAGAGGATGCCGACATGAAGGTGATCCGCGAAGTACAGGTCATACTCCCCCCTGGCATGGAGATGCTCAGATAGAAAGGACCCGTTACATGATACACCGGAAGCAGCAACAAGACCTTGCCGCGATTATCCTGGCCGCCGGGAAGGGAACACGGATGAAGTCCGATCTGGCAAAGGTCCTGCAGCCCCTTTGCGGAAGACCCATGGTATGGTATGTGGCAGAGCTTGCGCGAAAGGTTGGTGCGGAAAAAACCGTGGTGGTGGTGGGGCACCAGGCATCCATGGTCATGGAAGCCATGGCAGGAGAGAACCTGGTCTATGCCATTCAGGAGGAGCAACTGGGCTCCGCCCACGCCGTCCAGCAGGCGAGCGAGGCGCTTCGTGACTTTGACGGAGATGTGCTGATACTGTGCGGTGACGTCCCCCTCCTTCTCCCATCCACCATTGAGGCCCTTCTGGAAAGTCACCGGTCGCACGAGGGCGACATCACCGTGATGACCGCTCTCCTCGATGACCCCGGCAGTTATGGAAGGGTGGTAAAGAATGAGGCCGGCGATGTCCTGAAGATCGTCGAGGCACGTGATGCCAATGAAGAGGAAAAGGCGATACAGGAGATCAACACGGGCATATACTGCGCCCAGAACAGCTTCCTCTTTGAGGCCGTAAGAAAGATAGGCAACACAAACGCCCAGGGTGAGTACTACTTTACCGACATCTTCGAAATCGCCCGCAGACAGCGGCGCAGAACCGGGTCATTCATACTGCGCGATCCGTCCGAGGCCATGGGGATCAACACCGTTGATGACCTGAAAGCGGCGGAGAAAATTATGAACACCAGACTTCACCAGTGGAAGTGAGGACTGAACGTACTCCCGCTTTTCCTGTCAAGGCACATTGTGATCAGAAGAATGTTCTTTCATGAGACACTTTGCGGTTGACTTCAAAAGAGGGAATTGTTAGAAAAACGGGTTTTGAAAATCCAATGTTTTTTGTGAGGAGGAGTGCCATGGAAACCAAGATACTTGTGCTCTGGTTTAATGAGATAGAGTTGGATGACATCCCGCAGGTTGGGGGCAAAAACGCGTCTCTGGGTGAAATGATACAAGAACTTACGGGCAAAGGGGTCAATATTCCGGATGGCTTTGCCGTGACCGCCGATGCGTACCGGTATCTGCTGGAGTCTGCCGGGATATACGACGAGATGGAGCAGATCCTGTCCGATCTGGATACGCACGACATGCACAACCTCAGCGAAAAGGGTGAAAAAATACGATCCCTTATCTATAATGCCCCTCTTCCCGCTGATCTCAATCAGGCAATTCTTGACGCCTACCGGAAACTCTGCGAGGAGTATGGAGAGGATACCGACGTGGCCGTGCGAAGTTCCGCGACGGCGGAAGACCTGCCCGACGCGAGTTTTGCCGGACAGCAGGAGACATACCTGAATATCAGGGGTAAGGATGCCCTGGTCGATGCATGCAAGAGGTGCTTCGCCTCTCTCTTTACCAACAGGGCCATTTCATATCGGGAAGACAAGGATTTTGATCATATGTCGGTCGCGCTCTCCATCGGCGTCCAGAAGATGGTGCGCTCCGATCTTGCGGCCTCCGGCGTTATCTTTTCTATCGACACGGAATCGGGGTTCAGAGATGCCATCCTGCTCACCGGTGCGTACGGTCTGGGTGAGATGGTCGTTCAGGGGACGGTCAACCCCGATGAATTTTATGTCTTCAAACCGACCCTTAAAACGGGATTCAAGCCGATTCTGCAGAAGAAGCTGGGGACAAAAGAGGTCAAGATGATCTACGCATCAGGGAAAAAAGACCCTGTTGAGATTGTTCCGGTCGCGGAGGAGGAGAGGAAGCAGTTCTGCATCACA
>Ga0208771_1000450_pt1 | contig 24874 bp, 12 predicted proteins | sample AntAceMetag02UKX_FD_184775 | JGI IMG/M metagenome (GOLD analysis project Ga0208771, IMG submission 184775) | Saline lake microbial communities from Ace Lake, Antarctica - Antarctic Ace Lake Metagenome 02UKX (SPAdes) (version 2) | ecosystem: Environmental > Aquatic > Non-marine Saline and... | reverse complement strand
AGCAGGAAGATGGAGGAGGATCACCGGTACAGGGTCACGGCGGATTTTGTAGCCAGAACGGGAGAAGATACCCTGGAAATCACTTCCTTTGCTAAAAAATATTTCTAAGGAATGTTAACTGAGAAATGGGGGCAGAACAGGGAATACCGATTATAGGAGTGATGGCAGTACTTTAAGCCTTCCTGCTGATTTACAGTTTCCAGCCGTCTTTTGCGGAGGCCCAGTGCGCTCTTTCTTTTTTAAATAATGAAGAAAGACGGGAAGAAATCGTTCCCGACCGGTGTTGTATGGGTGTGAGAAGATTGCTTTTTTCAGGGATTATTCCGTCTGAAGGAAGCACTTGCTTGCGATTGAGCCTCTGCAAATGGGGTATGAGGTGAGAGATATGGCGAGAGCGTTCGTTGGTTTTGGATGTATAGGGCTTCTGGTTTTTCTTCCGGGGCAGCTGTGCGCGGCCCCGGAGCCGGATCGGGAAGCGATTGCCGCAAGGAGTGAAGCAGCGGCGAAAAAAGCGGCCAAACCGGAGGGAAGGGATGTCATCTGCGTCCCCGATGACTACTTGGCCATCCTTTCCCATATAGCGAAGGTATCCCGCTGCAAGGAGCGAAGGAAAGCAATTCTCGCGGCCGGTGATCCGGCCGGTGTTTTAAAGGCCATCACTGGATGAGTGCGACATAGTGGTTAGAATGTGTCTCATTGAACGCTCTGTATCTGAGGAGATGCAGGAAGAAATCATAGCTGTAAGGGAGTACGCGGTTATAGGTTGTCGCTACGAAGGAGGAATAAAAAAAGAATGATCTATTATGAGAACAGTTTTTATCGTTTCAATGAAATGAGGGGCATTACCCCCCTTGCCCGCGTTGTCACGCTGGCTGTGGCGGTCATGCTCTACTGCGGCGCGGCCGCCGGCGTGATCGTGCACGACATGGAGACGACCCCGCCCGATATAAGGATAATCGGGCCGCTCGATGATACGAACTCCTTCCTGGGGTCGAGCCTCGCCGCTGGCGATATCAACGGCGACGGCATCGACGAGCTTGCGGTGGGGCCTGGAAATGACGGGGCGAACGGCACCGGCAGTGTCTACATCGTGTACGGTTCCTCCGGCTTCACCCCCGGTTCCACGATCGATTTCAACACGGAAAGCGCGGACCTGACGATCCATGGGATCCCGGGGAGCTGGTTCGGGCAGCGGCTCACGTTCGGCGACGTGAACGGCGACGGCATTGACGACCTCGCCGTCTCCGCGTCGTATGCGGAAAGTTCCCCCTTGGGCCACCCGGGCAGGGCGTATGTTTTCTACGGTTCGACCGCATTTCCCCCGAACCACGTGATCGACCTCACCTCTCCCGGAAGCGAGCCGGACATCACCGTGGAGGGGCCGCCGGGGGGATACATGACGTGCGCTGTGATCGGCGACATCACGGGAGACGGCCGAGCGGACCTCTTTTTCAGGGCGTGCCCCGAAGCCTATTCCGGCGGCTACCCGGGCCACCTCTTCTGCATTTTCGGGCGCCCCTCGCACGACCCGTTCTACGTGGCGGAGTTCGACGCCGACCTCACCGTTATCGGGGAGGGCCTGAGTTCCTATGACAGTTTCGGCGGGTCGATCGTACTCGCCGATTTCAACCGGGACGGTATGAAGGACATCATCGCCGGCGTCCTCCGGGCCGGAGACGGGAAGATGTACGGGATTTTGGGGTCCGACTCCTTCCCCCCTCGCTGCGAGATCAATCTCGCCTGGGAGCAGGCGGATCTCGAGGTGACGGGGCGTGACTCCTCGGGAATCCTCATAGGCGACGTCTTTCCCCACGACATCAACCACGACGGGTGGACGGACGTGCTCTTCGACACCAGCAACATCGCAAACGGCTCCCCCAGATTTGCAGCGCTCTACTCACCTTCGCAGTGCGCGTCGCCGTATCTCGTCGACTTCGCCTCCGCGTCACCCGATTTCACCCTCAAAGGGCCGTTCGTCCCCTACTTAAGGAAATACGCGTCGGGAGACGTCAACGCCGACTCCTTTGACGACTTCGTGATCCTGGCTCCATACGAGATCCCACCGGGGAGCGGCAGCCATGGGGTGGTTTTTGTTGCTGACGGGTCGACCCCCTTCGGCGTGGGGAGCTGCTACGACCTCTCGGCCGATCCTGCGGAGAAGGAGATATGGGGAAGGAGCAGGGCGGGCGTGGGGAGCAAGGTGATCACGCTCGACATCAACGGGGACGGAGCGGCGGACATCGCGCTGGGGGCGGGGGGTGAGGGGAGCAACACCGGCGAGGTGTATGTGATATTCGGGATGGCGGATGCCGACTGGGACGGTTTGAGCGATTCGATGGAGGCGGCGGCCGGGATGGACCCCCACAGCGCCGATACCGATGGCGACGGGATAGGGGACTACGATGAGGTGAATTACAACGGCGATCCCGATTACGACCCCTACGACCCGGGGACGGGGGAGGGGGCGGACCTGAACGCGACGAGCGCCGATACAGACGGCGATGGGTGGAGAGATGCCCTGGAGGTTGCGTGCGGGAGCGACCCGATCGATCCGTTGTCGATCGTCTCCCGGGTGCAATGTAATTTCCAGCCGCTTACGGCCGTCACGCCGCCCGGCTATCTCGCGTGCGGCGGTGAGGCCGATACGGGGAGGGGATGGGGGTGGCAATGAACACCTTCGCACAAAGAAAAAGAAGGCGCCTGGCGTGCGGTGCGATCGCAACGGCACTCGCCGCGGCCGTCGCAGCGGGGGGAGCCCGTGCCGGGGAGACGATCATCTACGACCTCAGCCGGCAGAACGGCGATGTCCGCATTATCGGGCCGGTCGATGACCCCTTCAGTCACTTCGGAGATTCGATGGCAGCGGGCGACGTCAACGGCGACGGCATCGATGACCTGGTGGTGGGGGCGCCGTGGCACGGGGGATCGATGGGGTATCCCGAATCCCCGGGCGAAGCTTACGTGATCTACGGCTCTTCCGGTTTCCCCGGGGACCACGTCATCGATCTCACCGCGGACGGGGCGGACATTGTCATCCACGGTCTGGGCTCTTCTATCCACTGGAACAAATTCGGAGAGGCGGTGGCCTGCGGCGATCTCAACGGCGACGGTATCGATGACATCGCCGTCGCCGCGCCGCAGGAGTATGGCTTCGCCAGCCATCGGGGGGTGGTGCGCGTTTTTTACGGTTCGTCGAGCTTTCCTCCCCACCACGTGATCTGCTATGGAGACGCCGACGTCACGGTCCGCTGCACGTACTCCTCGAACGATAACCTCACCTGCCACGCGATACGCGATGTCAACGCGGACGGCGTCGGTGACCTGATCATGGCCAGGACTGAAGATAGCGGGGCCGTCTACGTGATCTACGGGGGCCCGTCGATGAGCCCCTCCTACGAAACGGAGAGCGACGCGGACCTGATCATCCTGGGAGACGTTTCCCACCAGGGGGAGTTCGGGCGCAGCGCCGTCGTGGCGGATTTCAACCGCGACGGGGTAGGCGATATCATCGCCTCCGCACCCGAGATGACGGCACATCCCGGGGGAAAGGACGCCGAGGGGATGACCTACGGCATATGGGGGTCCCCAGGTTTCCCGCCGCACCATACCATCGACCTCTCCTCGGCGCAGGCGGACATGGAGATCAGGGGGACGGGCAGGAACAGCCGGTACGGCCTGTACCTCGCCGCCGGCGACGTGAACGACGACGGCCACGACGACGTCCTCTGCGGCAGGATGAGTCGGTTCGCGGTGGTGGTATATTCTCCCGAGAGCTGCCCCTCGCCACTCATCGTCGACCTCGCCATAGACGTTCCCGACCTAATCATCGAGGATGATCCCGACGAAGGCACCTTTGGGTACGGTTTCGGCGACATGAACGGCGACGGGAGAGAGGAACTCCTGCTCCCGTCGTTGAGCACCAACCCCCACGGTTTCGATTGCGCGGGGCGGATGCGGGTCGTCGACGGGTCGCCCTCCTTCGCTGCGCCCGCGACACTCGATCTTTCCGGGCAGGACATCGCCATCGATGTGTGGGGCGACAACCCGCTCGACCTGCTCGGCTCATCGATCGCCTTCCTGGATTTCAACGGCGACGGCGTCGGCGATCTCGCGGGGGGCGCCCCCTGGTGCAGGCATAACTTCACCGGCGAGGCGTACGTGATTTTTGGCCCCAGCGACAGGGACTGGGACGGGCTCTTCGACGATTTCGAGGTTTCCATCGGCACGGACCCCGAGAGCACGGACACAGACGGCGACGGGATATCCGACTACGACGAGGTGAACTGGGACGGCGACCCTGAGGCCTACGACCCGTACGACCCCCAGTCGGGCACGGGGACGGACCTCAACGCCACCTCGGCGGACACCGACGGCGACGGCTACACGGACTACATCGAGCTGGAGAGCGGCACAGACCCCATAGACCAGGAATCAAAACCCGGCATTCTCAGGCTCAACTTCCAGCCGGTCTCGTCGGATATTCCCCCTGGCTTTTTAAAAGATAATGGAGGCGGCTATACGGGCAGGGGCTACGGATGGCTGTGAAGGCTCAGTTGAACTCCAGGGCCATGGTTCTTGTCCTTGAATTGGGAAAGATGGAGGTTTTGAAAGAATGAGGTTTTCTTTATTGGTGTCGTTGGCTGCGGTATCCGTCTGTGCTTTTTCCCCGGCTGTGTCGTATGCGGGCTGGGGGGAGCCGGAGTTCATCGACTTCGGCTGGGAGTACGAGGCCCGTGACCCCAAGCTGGTGATGGACGATTTCGGCAACGCCTTCTGCGCGTTCTATTGTTATAAGTATCAGGAAACCTACCCGAATGTCTACGTGAGCCGTTATGACGGGACCGGTTGGGGCCCGACGGAGTGCCTGAATCCCGGGGAAGGGTTGTTTTGCGTGGAGACGTTTTCCGTCTCTTGGTGGGATATAGGCGGCAATCCAGGAGGTGATGCCGTATTCGTCTGCAACTACCGCGTGGACGGGGTGTGCGGCCTGTACGCCCGTCATTACGCATCCGGGACCTGGGGCGACCCCGTTCCCATCGTGACTACGGAGGACGAGTATCTTGTTTTATTCGCGCCCGGTGTGGCGCTCTGCGCAGACGGGACTGCGCTGTGCACGTTTCTCAGGAGCGAAGACGGCCATTATAATCTTTACGCCTCTCACTTCGACGGGGCGGCCTGGAGCAGCCCGTATTTCATCGCGCAGGACGCGGGGGATGACTGGCATGCCTACTCCAGCCCCCGGGTGGCAGTCGATGATGCAACGGGGAACGGGATATGCGTTTTCTACCGCGTCGTGGACGGGGCTTTCTACATCTACGCCAGCAGTTATAGCGGGGGTGTGTGGAGCGAGGCGTCGGCCATCGGCCCCGCCGGCTCTGTTGACGGGGACCTGCCGGAAGTTCCTCCCGATCTCGCCTTCGGCGGCGCGGGGAACGCCCTGTGCGCTTTCTCCGTGCCTGGTTCCTCCGGGGAAGACCCGCGTGCCGTCTATGTCAACAGGTTCAGCGGGGGGAGCTGGGAGGGGGCCGTTCGCATCGACGATGGCCCCGACGGCCAGCCCTGGGGCTACCCCGATGTTGCCGTGGGTGACGGCGGAGACGCGATCTGCACTCTCACGCGGGGTTCTGCTCCCCCACAATATTCATGTGCGTATGTAAACGTGTATACCAGCGGAGCCGGCTGGGGCGTCCCCCGGAAGATAGGGCAAGGGCTAAGCGGGTACGGATTTTCACCGTGTGCGGGATTCGACGGATTCGGCGGTGCCATCTCCGTTTTTATCGGCACACGCCATATCAGCTGCGGTGGGAGCGTGGACGTAGAGCATACCTGCGCCAACTACTATTCATCCGGCGACTGGACGGGATGGGAGTACTTCGGGGGGAGGGGGAGCCTTCCCTATTGCCTTAACTGCGAGAACGCCGACCTGGCAGTCGATTACTACGGGAACGCCCTGTGCGTCTACGAATTAACGGGGAGCGTCCAGGAGTCCCGCATCTACGCCGCCCGCTACACTTCCGGCATCCCCACGGCGACGCCCACACCGACTGCCACGCGGACGCCCACACGGACAGCGACGCCACATCCCACCCCCACGCCGGACGGCGGGATCAGGATCAATTACCAGCCAGCCGACGCTCCGAAACCGTGGATTTACTCCGTGGATGACGGAGGCCCGTTCGGCGCTCATGGTGAGTACGAGTATGGCTGGCGGTAAAGAATGGGGGTTGTAATGCAAAGGTTTTCGATCTGCAAAGTATTCAGTGCTTCTCTCGTCCTTGTATTTTTTCAATGTGTATGCCCTCGCCGCCACCGGGGCGCTGGTCTGGAGCTACGCGACAGGCGGCGGTGTCACGTCTTCACCCGCCATAGGGTTTGGGGGAGGACTTTACGGTGGGTCTTCCGATAATAGACTATATTTCTTTGAACCGCCGTCGATGATGATCAACTTCAAGCCGGCCTCGTCGGATATTCCCGCGGGCTTTTTAAAAGATAATGGAGGCGGCTATACAGGCAGGGGTTATGGTTGGTGGTGAACCCTACCGGGTCCTTTTACCTCCAGTGTTTTTACCTCTCGAGCACTTGGCAGGAGTCCTTGCGGACGATTTTTCCAAAAATTACAAATTTCCGGGAAGAAATATGAAAAAACGGTGTTTTAAGAAATGAACTGGGATAAGGATCCTACAAATTGCTATTTTGCAGAAGCCTTAGTAAGTCGTAAATAGGAGCAAGTGTGTGATGTGTTCGTTCTTTTCTGTAGTTTTGGCTTTCCCAATGCAGGTCAGGGTGAAGTCCCCTCGTCTTTTACACCTCACGGCTACGGCCCTCCTTGTTTTCACAGCAAGTCTTCTTGCGGCGTCCACACTCCATGCAGACGAGCTCAAGATCATGTCCTTTAACGTCAGCAGAACAGATAACTACGCTGATGATGGATGTATCCGCATCTTACAGGGTTTGGATCCGGATGTTTGCATGCTTCAGGAATGGAGCAGAGATTCAGGTACTTACGCAACAGATCGTGCCTGGGTAGACGCGGCGTTCGGCTCATCTTTCAGTTTTTATGCCGGGACGGGGAGTTCAGGGACATGGACCATGAGAAACGGTATTGTCAGCAGGTATTCTATAACTTCTTCCGGAAGCGTGACTGATACTTATGTTGGCGGCCGTTACTACGACTGGGCGGTGATTGATATCCCGGGTGACACAGACCTCCAGGTGATGAGCATTCATCTTAAGGCCAGCCCCGGCCCCACCGAAAGAACTACAAGAGAAAATGAAGCAAACGAGATCAAGACATGGGTACAGAGCAACTTTAGCGACAGTGAGTACATTCTTATCGGAGGCGATTTAAATACGTATCACAGCCCCGCGGAGCCGTGTCTCACGGTTTTTGCATCGTTTCTTGACTATGACGACCACATTCCGGCGGACCGGTTTAGCGACTCGGACACAAATCTAAGCAATCGGTCTCAGCGCTACGACTGGCTGATGCCCAATTCCGTCCTCGACGACGAGCACACCACTCTCACTCTCGGCGTCAGCTCGTATACCTATACGGAAGGAATTGTTTTTGAAAGCCAGGTCTTCCCCAGTGTGGCAACCGAGCTTCCCCCTATCCTATACGATGATTCTTTTTATCCAACAGACCACTGGGATAATGACGTTTGCCACATGGACCACTGCCCGGTAATGAAGTCCTATGATATCCTCTCGGGCAGCACCCAGCTCCTGATAACGGAGGTGCGCGTGACAAACGGTCTATATGATCCACTAAGCCTTGACTCCGACTGGGTCGAGGTATGCTTGAAGCGCGGCTCGATCGACATGTCCACCGTCTATATGACGGACCACGACAGCGTTTACCCGATCGGAAATAACGGCACCCTCACCATGGGCTACGATGAGCTGAACGGGTACGATATCCTCATCATCCACGATGCCGCCGGCACCTCTGAGAACAACAGTACGGGCAAGGGGGCGAACGACCTATGGGACATATACCAGAGCTCCCTGAGCCTTTCCGACCAGGATGACCAGTTCATCATCACCTGGCAGAATTCAGCCAACCCGGACGCGGAAAACACCTACGATGCCGTCTGCTGGTCGAACGACGATGGCTCCATGAACTCGGGCGAGGTAAGCGACGGCAACGACCTCATCTCGAAAAGCCACTGGGGCGCACCGTACGTCGGCCAGGGAACATTCGCGACCGGCGATCAGTCGCCTGCCATAGGCGACATCGACGCCGGCTACATCCAGAGGGTGAACACCATGGACTGGGACGACGTGAACGACTGGACGATATCTGCAACCCACTCGTTTGGCATACGCCCGGATGCCGGGATCCTGAGACTCAACTTCCAGCCGTATGGTTCCTCCACACCGTCTGACTACATGAAGGACTGGGCCCAGGATTACGGTAATGATGAAGAAAGTCGTTACGAGTACGGCTGGCATTAAGGCGATCTCACCCCCCGTAATCACCTGCAGCCTTATTCGGAAGTGCTTCCATCACTCAAGGTAATTCTCCGACATAATTCTTCATTCGGCTCTGATTCCGTCAATAGTTGCCGGATCTTCGACAGGCCAAGCAGTACTACTAATAAACGGGGAAACTCCTCGTAAAGCCTCCGGCCCCATGAAAAGAGAATAAATAAAGAAAGACGGGAAGAAATCGGCCCCGGCCGGTGTTGTATGAGTGTGAGAAGGTTGCTTTTTTCAGGGATTATTCCATCTGAAGGAAGCACTTGCTTGCGATTGAGCCTCTGCAAAGGAGGTATGAGGTGAGAAAAATGGCGAGAGTGCTTGTCGGTTTTGGATGTATAGGGCTTCTGGTTTTTCTCCAGGGGCAGTTGTGCGCGGCCCCGGCGCCGGATCGGGAAGCGATTGTCGCAAGGAGCAAAGCTGCGGCGAAAACACCGGCCAAACCGGAGGGGAGGGATGTCATCTACGTCCCCGACGACTACCCCGCCATCCAGGGTGCGATCGACGCGGCCTCGAATGGCGACACTGTAATCGTGAGGGAGGGAGAATATTACGAGAACATTAATTTCGGGGGCAAGGCTGTAACGGTGAGGAGCGAGGACCCCGAGGATCCGGCTGCGGTGGCGGCAACCGTTATTGACGGAGGCGGGGCCGGCACCGTGGTGACGTTCGATTCCGGGGAGACCTCCGCCGCGGTTCTCTCGGGCTTCACCATATGTAACGGGGCCGCTCTGAGCGGCGGGGGTATTTACTGTGAGGAGTCTTCTCCCACCATAAGCAACAGTATCATACGCGACAACGCGGCCAGTTCCGGAGGAGGGATAAATATCGCCTGGTATTCTTCGCCCACGGTGATCAACACCATTATTATCCGAAATTTTGAAACGAGTGAAAATAGCGGCGCCGGGGGGGTTTACTGCAATCCCTATTCTTCCCCGAGCCTGATAAATACCGTCATAGCTTACAACGCGTCCCTCCGCAACAGCTACTACGGGAGCGGCGGCATCTCTGGCAGTCCGGATACCACAATCACGAACTCGATTATCTGGGGAAATATGGCGAACGATAGACCGCAGGTCGGCGGTTCGCCGGTGATCACATATTCTGATATCCAGGGGGGCTACGAGGGCGCCGGAAACATCGATCGGGAGCCTCTTTTCGTGAATCCTGCCGCGGGCGACTACCGCCTCATCCACGGCTCGCCGTGCATCGATGGAGGAACGGCTACCGGCGCCCCGGATATTGATTTCGAGGGCGATGCCAGGCCGAACGGGAGCGGCGTCGATATGGGGGCGGACGAGTGGTATCTCGCCGACACGGACGGCGACGGCATGGACGATCACTGGGAGCGGCACTATTTCGGCGATCTCTGTCATGGGCCGGCTGAGGATTATGACGGCGATGAGATAACGAACGGCCAGGAGTACCAGGACGGTACGGATCCCGCCGAGCCGCATCCGGCGTGCACCTATTATATCGACTGTTCAACGGGAGATGATTCGCGCGGCGCGGCGGAGGCGAGGAGCGCCGGAACTCCATGGAGGAGCATCGGCCGTGCGCTGGCTCATCCCCTGGTGTGCCGAGGGGACACGGTGGTAGTGGCCGGGGGAACGTACTACGAGAATATAAATCTTCACGGCAAGGCGGTCACGCTGAGGAGTACCGATCCCGGCGACCCGGCCGTGGTGGCCGCGACTGTTCTAGATGGAGCGGAGTCGGGCAGCGTGGTTACCTGCAGCTCCGGCGAGGGGCCTGACACCGAAATCTCCGGATTCACCATCCGTAACGGGAAGGCCGGCTTCGGCGGCGGGATCTGTTGCGAGTGGTCTTCATCTCCCACCATCACGGACAACGTCATAAGGAACAACTCGGCGATACATCTCGACTTCGCGTATGGCGGGGCCGGGTACAAGGGCGCCGGGATTTACCTGGGCCGTTCGTCCGCTTCCGTGATAGCCCGCAACATTATAATGTACAGCGATCCCCAGGGCATTTACTGCCACGATTCATCACCCCGGATAGAGAGCAACATCATCCGTGACAACGCGCACGGTGGAATTTACCTTCATACATGCTCTTCGCCGGTGGTTTCCGGCAACATCATAGCGGATAACATAGGCGGCGGAGTTGGCTGTATGGATACGTCCTCACCCGTCTTCACCAATAATGTCATTGTGGGGAACGTGTCAAGCCACGGCGGTGGGCTTGGGTTTGATGATAAAACCATTCCCATTTTCGTCAACAACACTGTGGCCTACAACGTTGCCAATTCAAGTGCCGGTTCAGGCACAAGCAAAGGAGGGGGGATTTACTGCCGATCCGCGACGATAAGGAACTGCATTTTCTGGGGAAATATCGGCCAGGAGGGAGCGCAGATCTATGACGATGGCGATGCGACAGTCACATACTCAAATGTCCAGGGGGGGTGGGGAGGTTTGGGCAACATCGACGCAGACCCGCTCCTGGTGAACCCTTACGGGGGCGATTGCCACCTGGCGTGCGGCTCCCCGTGCATCGATTCCGGGACGGATCAGTGTGCGCCTGATGCCGATTTCGAGGGTGATGCCAGGCCGAACGGGAGCGGCGTTGATATGGGGGCTGACGAGTGGTATCTCGCCGATACGGACGGCGACGGCATGGACGACAGCTGGGAGCGGCTCTATTTCGATGATCTCTCCCATGGACCGGATGAGGATTACGACGGGGATGGTGCGACCAACGGCGAGGAATACGCGAGCGGCGCCGACCCCACTGATGCCCATCCTTCCTGCACGTACTACGTGGACAGCGCGATCGGCGACGATTCGCGAACGGCTATTGAGGCCAGGAACCCCGGTACGGCGTGGGAATCTATCAGCCGTGCCCTGGAATGCGCCATGGTTCGAGCCGGTGATACGGTTATCGTTGGTGAAGGAATCTATCGTGAGGACATACGTTTCCATGGGAAGGCGATAACGCTGAGGAGCACCGACCCCGGCGACCCGGCTGTCGTTTCAGGGACGGTTATCGACGGCGGGCGGAATACGTGTGTGGTGCGGTTCGATGCCGGCGAGGATTCCGATTCCGTTCTCTCCGGCTTTACCATTCGCAACGGGAAGTCCCCGGAATGGGAGGGAGGAGGGATCTACTGCGTCTCGTCCTCTCCCACGGTTGCCAACTGCACCATAACCGAGAACACGGCCGCTCGTGATGGAGGAGGCATTTTCTGCGGGGAATCAGCCTCCCCCCAGCTTGTCAATCTGACCATAACCCACAATTGGGCCGGCGAGTACGGTGGGGGGATAGCCTGCCACTGGTATTCCTCCCCCGAGATCATTAATACCGTAATAGCCCACAACTCGAGCGACGGGGTGGGCGGTGGCGGAGCGTATTTTATGGCAGAATCCAACCCCGCGCTTACCAATGTCACCATCGTGCACAACTCGTCCGGTATTTTCGATGATATCGACTCATATCCCACCATTCGTAACTGCATCTTGTGGGAGAACGGGTGGGCGAACGCCGCACAGATCCACCTGCGGTGGACGGGTCCGCCTGATGTCAGCTATACCGTCATTAGGGGGGGATGGCCGGGAGAAGGTAATACCGCTGAAAGGCCGCGTTTTGTTGACCCTGAAGCGGACGACTTTCACCTGATTTATGGCTCCCCCGGTATCGATATCGGTACCGCCGCCGGCGCGCCCGAAAGCGATTTCGAGGGTGAGGGGCGCCCGAACGGGGGCGGCGTTGACATGGGCGCCGACGAGTGGTATTTCGCCGACACGGACGGCGACGGCATGGGGGACCACTGGGAGCGGCGCTATTTCGGCGATCTCTTCCATGGGCCGGCTGAGGATTATGACGGCGATGGGATGACGAACGGCCAGGAGCACGAAAACGGGTCCGACCCCGCTAGTGCCGATTATGCCTATTACGTGAATAGTCTAAGCGGAAATGATTCGCGAACAGCCAATCAGGCCAGGGATCCCGCGACGCCGTGGAAGACCATCACGCGTGCGCTGGGGGATGCGGTCGTGGATGACGGCGACACCGTAGTGGTTTGCCCGGGGATCTACTACGAGAACATCGATTGCGGGGGCAAGGCAGTGACCGTGAGGAGCACCGAGCCGGAGAACCGTGCCGTGGTGGAATCAACGATTATAGATGGCGGCGGCGCGGGGTCCGTGGTGGTATTCGACTCGGTGGAGGCTCCCGATTCGGTCCTCTCCGGCCTTACCATCCGAAACGGGAGCGCCGAATATGGAGGAGGTATTTTCTGCGAGGGCTGGGCCTCGCCGACCCTGACAGGTAACATCATTACCTCCAACTCCGCCGAAAATGGTGGAGGCGTATACTGCAATTATTCCTCGGCTTCGCTGGTCGACAACACCATCTCGGGCAACTCCGCGAGCCTGCACGCCGGAGGATTGTACTTCACCGGGTACGGGTGTCCCGTATTGAAAGGGAATATCATAAGTGGTAACAACGGCAGTGGCGTGTACTGTACCGGCCAGAGCGATCTCGCGATTACCGCCAATACCATCACCGGGAATTCAGGAGAGAGCTATGGGGGAGGCATCTTTTGTTATGAGACTCCTCCCCTTGTAATCGAGGGGAACACCATAAAAAATAACTCCTGCTCTTTCGCCGGCGGCGGTATTTACATCAAGCGATGCTCCCCCACTCTGACCAACAATATTATTCATGCCAATACGGCCGGAAACAGGGCGGGTGGTATCTACTGCTATTCGTATGCCGACGCCACGCTCCTTAATAACACCATCATCGGCAACGACGGCGGCTCATGGGGGGGCGGTATCTTTTGTAACTACTACTCCTCCCCCGTGGTGGTGAATTCCATTCTCCGGGGAAACACGGCTGATGTGGAACCGCAGATTTACTGTGACGATTACAGCTCCCTGGAAGCAACCTACTCCGATATACAGGGCGGGTGGCCCGGTGAAGGAAATATAGACGCCGACCCGTTCTTCGTCGACCCCGGCGATAATCTTCACCTTGTCTACGGCTCCCCCTGTATCGATGCGGGAACCGGCGTGGAAGTACACGAGGACTTTGAGGGAGACCACAGGCCCCTGGACGGCGACTCGGGCGGTACCGCGGAGCACGACATGGGTGCCGACGAGTACGACCCGGCAACGGCTGACAGCGACGGTGACGGCCTTCTCGACACAGAGGAGGTGGCCATGGGGATTGACCCCAGGAATGCCGACACCGACGGCGACGGAGTATCCGACTACGACGAGGTGAACTGGGACGGCGACCCGGCTACGTATGACCCTTACGACCCGGGGTCGGGCACGGGGACGGACCTCAACGCTACGGACCCCGACTCGGACGGCGACGGCTACACCGACTACATCGAGCTGGAGAGCGGCACAGATCCTATAGACCAGGAATCGAAGCCCGGCATTCTCAGGCTCAACTTCCAGCCGGCCTCGTCGGATATTCCCGCGGGCTTTTTAAAAGATAATGGAGGCGGCTATACGGGCATGGGCTACGGATGGCTGTGAAGGCTCAGTTGAATTCCAGGGCCATGGTTATTGTCCTTGAATTGAGAAAAATGGCGGTTCTTGTATTGGTATTCATTGCGGGGCAAAAAGTTAACTTTAAATAACCCCCTGCGGGCTCAGGGAATTGTGCAGAAAAGGGGGTGAGGGAAATGAGAAAGAGGCTTTCTTTATTGGTGTCGTTGGCTGTGGTATCCGCCTGCGCTTTTTCCCCGGCCGTGTCGTATGCGGGCTGGGGGGAACCGGAGTTCATCGATTTCGGCTGGGAGTATGAGGCCCGTGACCCCAAGCTGGTGATGGACGATTTCGGCAACGCCTTTTGCGCATTTGCAGCTAGGGATCCGTATACGGGAATACAAAATATTTACGTAAATCGTTATGAAGGGTCCTGCTGGGGCCCGCCGGAGCGCCTGGATCCCGGGGATGGGTTGTATTGCGTGGAGGCGGCCTACTGGTGGGATATAGACGGCAATTCCGGAGGTGATGTCGTATTCGTCTGCAATTACCGCGTGAACGGTGTGTGCGGCCTGTACGCCCGTCATTACACGTCCGGGGCCTGGGGTGATCCCGTTCCTATCGTGACTACGGAGGACGAGTATCTTGTTTTGTTCTCGCCCGGTGTGGCGTACTGCGCCGACGGGACTGCGCTGTGCACGTTTCTCAGAAGCGAAAACGGCCATAATAATCTCTACGCCTCTCACTTCGACGGGGCTGCCTGGAGCAGCCCGTATTTCATCGCGCCGGACGCGGGGGATTCCTGTCATTACTACTGCCGCCCCCGGGTGGCAATCGATGATGCGACGGGGAACGGGATATGCGTTTTCTACCGCGTCGTGGCCGGGGCTTTCTATACCTACGCCAGTATCTACAGCGGAGGTGTGTGGAGCGCGGCGTCGGCCATCGGCCCCGCCGGCTCCGTTGACGGGGACCTGCCGGAAGTTCCTCCCAATCTCGCCTTCGGCGGAGCGGGGAACGCCCTGTGCGCCTTCTCCGTGCCGGGTTCCTCCGGGGAGGACCCGCGCGCCGTCTATGTCAACAGGTTCAGCGGGGGGAACTGGGAAGGGGGCGTCCGCATCGACGATGGCCCCGACGGCCAGCCTTGGGGCTACCCAGATGTTGCCGTGGGTGACGGCGGCGACGCGATCTGCACTCTCACGCGGGGTTACGCTTGGCCCGCCTACGCACGTGCATATGCCAACGTGTACACCAGTGGCGCTGGCTGGGGCGGCCCCCAGAAGATAGGTCAAGAGCTAAACGGGTCCGGGTTTTCACCGTGCGTGGGATTCGACGGATTCGGCGGTGCCGTCTCCGTTTTTATCGGAAAACGCCATATCAGCTGCGGTGGGAGCATTGACGCAATGCATACCTGCGCCAACTATTATTCATCCGGCGACTGGGCGGGATGGGAATACTTCGGGGGAAGGGGGAGCCTTCCCTATTGCCTCAACTGCGAGAACGCCGACCTGGCAGTCGATTACTACGGTAACGCCCTGTGCGTCTACGAGCTGACGGGGAGCGTCCAGGACTCCCGCATCTACGCGGTCCGCTACACCTCCGGTATACCCACGGCGACGCCCACACCGACTGCCACGCGGACGCCCACACGGACAGCGACGCCCCGGTCCACTCCCACGCCGGATGGGGTGATCAGGATCAATTACCAGCCCTCCGATGCTCCGAAACCGTGGATTTACTCCGTGGATGACGGAAGCCCGTTCGGCGCTCATGGTGAGTACGAGTACGGATGGCGGTGAGTGATGATGGGAAGTCGAGAAGTGCAGGGGGAAGCATTTTCCCCAGCGAAGAAAATGCTCTAAGCTCACAGGCGCGTGAGGATGTGCCTCATCGAACGCTCTGTATCTGAGGAGATGACATGAAAAGGATGAGTGGGTATTCATTGAGAACAGCTAGCGTAAAACACCTTAGCTGTTTGCTGATGATACCGAGTTCTGTTACGTTCCAGTTTTCTCTCCATACCACCCTTGCCCGCGTCGTCACGCTGGCTGTGGCGGTCATGCTCTCCTGCGGGGCGGCCGCCGTCGCGATCGTGCACGACATGGAGACGACCCCGCCCGATATAAGGATAATCGGGCCGCTCGACGATACGAACTCCTTCCTGGGGTCGAGCCTTGCCGCGGGTGACATCAACGGCGACGGGATCGACGACCTCGCTGTCGGGGCCCACTTCGAATCCGGCGGTGCCGAGCCGGGCGACGTCTACGTGATATACGGCTCCGGCAGTTTTCCCCCCGGCTACACGATCGACCTCACCACGGAGAGCGCCGACCTTACACTTTACGGGCTTGCGGGATACGGGCCCAGCCGGTTCGGGCAGCGCCTCTTGTTCGGCGACGTGAACGGCGACGGGATCGACGACCTCGCCGTCTCCGCGCCGTTGGAGTACATTGGTTCCCAGTATTACAGCGGCCGGGTATATGTCTTTTTTGGCTCGGCCTCCTTCCCTCCCCACCTGTGCCCTGATAGTGAGATAAACGACTATCAACATTACCCTGCAGTAAGGGAGTTAAATATCGGCCTTGTCGGTCTTTTCCCTCCGTCACCCCCTGCGAGATGTTCTGGGACTGCTTATGGATCCTTACAAAGTTGGGATGGGAAAGTTTTCTTGACATAGCAGGGGGCTTTATATTAGGTTACATCCAGGGTTAAGAATTTTCATTAACATGAAAATATGCGATGTTCTTGGTAGCGGGAAATTACTTGCGAGCGCATCTCTGAAGGGATGCCTCTTTTTATTTGTCTGGAATAGACTATTAAAGAGGATACGATGAAGAGATCGGTAACCATCACGTTCTTTATGTTGTTTTTCGTTTTCGGGGTTGCTCTGGCGCAGCCTACCGGCCAGTGGCCGATGTTTCACCATGATGTGAGGCACACTGGACTGAGCGAATACGCCGGCCCCTCAGCGCCTGCTGTGCTTGGCTGGAGCTATCTGACTGGAGACAGTGTATATTCCTCACCCGCCATCGGGAGTGATGGAGGGATATATGTGGGCTCCGATGATGATAACATATACGCCCTCAGCTCGGCAGGCTCTTTTCACTGGAGCTATCTGACTGGAAACAATGTATGGTCCCCACCCGCCATCGGGAGTGATGGATGGATATATGTGGGCTCCGATGATCGGAACATATACGCCCTCAGCTCGGCAGGCTCTCTCGGCTGGACCTATCTGACTGGGAGCGGTCTAATTTGCTCACCTGCCATCGGGAGTGATGGAGGGATATATGTGGGCTCCGGCCACTGGGATAAGAACATATACGCCCTCAGTTCGGCAGGCTCTTTTCACTGGAGCTATCTGACTGGAGATAATGTACTTTCCTCACCCGTCATTGGGAGTGATGGAGGGATATATGTGGGCTCCTATGATAATAACATATACGCCCTCAGTTCGGCAGGCTCTTTTCACTGGAGCTATATGACTGGAGACTGGGTATATTCCTCACCCGCCATCGGGAGTGATGGATGGATATATGTGGGCTCCGATGATCGGAACATATACGCCCTCAGCTCAGCAGGCTCTTTTCACTGGAGCTATCGGACTGGAGACAATATATGTTCCTCACCCGCCATCGGGAGTGATGAATGGATATATGTGGGCTCCTATGATTCTAAAATATACGCTCTCAGCTCGGCAGGCTCTTTTCACTGGAGCTATCTGACTGGAAACGATGTATGGTCCTCACCCGCCATCGGGAGTGATGGATGGATATATGTGGGCTCCGATGGTGATAACATATACGCCCTCAGCTCGGCAGGCTCTTTTCACTGGAGCTATCTGACTGGAAACGATGTACGTTCCTCACCCGCCATCGGGAGTGATGGAGGGATATATGTGGGCTCCTATGATAATACGCTCTACTGTATCATCGAGCAGCCAACACCTACAATTACCCCCACGCCCACCAACACGCCCACCAATACGCCCACCAATACGCCGACTCAGACACCAACCGTCACAAACACGCCGACTAACACACCGACTCCCACGCCTACTGGAGGAATCGTCCAGGGGAATCTGTTTTATTATGGGTGGACTACCGGGACACACAATTCATATGTTGACTTGTATGCCGAATGGCCACCCGTCACGTCTGTTATGCAGTGGAGCTATTATTCGACGACAAAGGGCGAGCTCGAATCCGGGAAGATGTGGTCGATCACTATCGAGAACGGGGAATACTATGCCCGGGGGTACTGGGATGTTGACAACAGTGGTAGCGGTGGTCCAGATGACTGCGATCCCAATGGCATCTGGGGTGCTATAATTGTTAACGGGAAGTACGTTCTGGGGCAGAACATTATATTTGCCGACCAATGTACACAAACACCGACCAACACTCCTACAAATATACCGACTAATACACCAACTCAGACGCCAACCAATACGCCCACAAACACACCGACCAATACGGCCACGAATACACCTACGGTGACTCCAACACCCACAAATACGCCAACAAATACACCGACGAACACTCCTACAAACACGCCGACCGTCACTAACACGCCAACCCAGACACCGACCGTCACCAATACGCCGACGCAGACGCCGACTCAAACACCAACCGTCACCAATACGCCGACGATAACCAACACGCCAACCAATACGCATACTCACACGCCCACCAACACGCCAACGAATACACCGACTATCACAAACACGCCGACTAACACACCGACTCCCACGCCTACTGGAGGAATCGTCCAGGGGAATCTGTTTTATTATGGGTGGACTACCGGGACACACAATTCATATGTTGACTTGTATGCCGAATGGCCACCCGTCACGTCTGTTATGCAGTGGAGCTATTATTCGACGACAAAGGGCGAGCTCGAATCCGGGAAGATGTGGTCGATCACTATCGAGAACGGGGAATACTATGCCCGGGGGTACTGGGATGTTGACAACAGTGGTAGCGGTGGTCCAGATGACTGCGATCCCAATGGCATCTGGGGTGCTATAATTGTTAACGGGAAGTACGTTCTGGGGCAGAACATTATATTTGCCGACCAATGTACACAAACACCGACCAACACTCCTACAAATACACCGACTAATACACCAACTCAGACACCAACAGTGACCAATACGCCCACAGAGACGCCGACAGTTACGAACACGCCCACTGTTACAAGTACGCCAATGGTAACTAGTACGCCCACAGAGACGCCGACAGTTACGAACACGCCCACTGTTACAAGTACGCCAATGGTAACTAGTACGCCCACAGAGACGCCGACAGTTACGAACACGCCCACTGTTACAAGTACGCCAATGGTAACTAGTACGCCCACAGAGACGCCGACAGTTACGAACACGCCCACTGTTACAAGTACGCCAATGGTAACTAATACGCCCACTATAAGCGGTACACCCACACAGACGCCGACCGTCACCAACACGCCTACTGCGACTCCCGCGGGCCTGGCGAAGCTGGCGGTGATCAAGATGACGGGGATGCAGGCGGGCGACCTCAACCTCTACTACTACAACGGCCTGGTGGAGGGAGACTGGACGTACTGGGACAGTCTATCGAGGAACCCATCCGCCTACGCGAGGGACTTCTGGGTTATACCGGTAGGCAACGACGCCATAGGCATGACCTCTATTCCAGAGACGTTTCCTGAGAGGCTCTACGTTATGAAGGAAGAAGGTGTAAGCGACGTCAACCTCTATCTCTACGAGAGCCTCGTGGGAGGAGACTGGACGTACTGGAATGCCATAGCAAGGAACCCATCGCCCGTTGCGAGGGACCTGTGGGTAATGCCATCAGGCAACGACGCCATAGGTATAGCATCCGTGGACATAACGGGCGGCGCGCCGGAGGAGCTGTCGATTCTCAAGAGGGAGGGCGCCGGCAACATGAACCTCTACTATTACAACGCCCTAGTAGCCGGAGACTGGACCTACTGGGACGCGATATCGAGAAACCCCTCAGCCATAGCGCGTGACTTCTGGGTCATGCCTGTTGGCAACGACGCCGTGGGCATTACGACCATAGATGTGGACGGCAAGGGCCATGACGAGCTGGCCATCCTCAGAGAGGAAGGCGTAAGCGACCTCAACCTCTACGTTTACAACAATCTGGTAGCCGGCGACTGGACGTACTGGGACGCGATATCGAGAAACCCCTCACCCTTGGCGAGGGACCTCTGGGTCATGCCCGCCGGCAACGACACCATCGACCTGACCGCCATCGACGCCGATGGCGACGGCTATAATGAGCTGGGTATCCTGAAGAGGGAGGCAGCAAACGACGTCAACCTCTACTACTACAACGCTCTTGTGCCCGGCGACTGGACGTACTGGGACGCGATCTCGCGTAATCCTTCCCCATACGCCAGGGATTTCTGGGTGATACCCGCCGGCAACGACGCCATCTCCATGACAGGCGTCAGGACGGAGTAGCGTCGCATCAGGACGACGTGTTGCCCAAATCGAAATCGGTTAGCTTTGAGCAAAATAGCCCGAATTGTCATTGCGAGCCCCACGAAGTGGGGCGTGGCAATCTCAACTATATATGCATTTAGAGCGGGATTACTTCGTCGCCTTCGGCTCCTCGCAATGACCTTTATGACGACCAAAAAGACGATTACTCGGACAGGCTCCTGGGAGATGGACTACTCCTGGCCCTTCAGCCTGATGAGCTCCGGGACGGCCTTACGGACGAGCTTCGTCGTCTTCCTGCGTATGTGGCCTATGCTTTCCAGGGCCATAACCTCCCGGGCTAGGTCCCGGGCCTCCTAGAGCGTCACCGAGCGAATAACCTTCTTGATCTCCGGGATGGCAACGGCGCTCACGCTGAACTCGTCCAGCCCCAGTCCCAGGAGGATGAGGGTGAGAGAGGGTTCGGCGGCCATCTCCCCGCACATGGCGACCCAGATGCCGTTCCTGTGTGCGGCATCTATGATATCGCGGATCAGGCGCAGCACCGCGGGGTGCCTGGGCTCATAGAGGTATGCGATCTTCTCATTGATCCTGTCGACGGCAAGGGAATATTGAATGAGATCGTTCGTGCCAATACTGAAGAAATCGATCTCCTTTGCCAGGATGTCCGCCGTGAGGGCGGCCGAGGGGATCTCGATCATAGCGCCCACCTGGATATCCTTGTTGAACGGGATATTCTCCTTCCGCAACTCTCTCTTAACCTCGCTGAGCACGCCGATAGCTGCCCTGAGCTCCTCGACACCGGATATCATAGGAAACATGATCTTCACGTTGCCAAGGGCGCTGGCCCGGAGGATCGCCCGGAGCTGCACCTTGAAGATATCAACACGCTCTAGGCAGAACCTGATGGCCCGCCAGCCCAGGAAGGGGTTCATCTCCCGCCGCACCACCTCATCGACCTCTTCTCCGCACAGGCGGACATGGAGATCAGGGGGACGGGCCGGTACAGCCGGTACGGCACGCACCTCGCCGCAGGAGACGTGAACGACGACGACCACGAGGATATCCTCTGCGGCTCCGGAGGGAGAAAAGCGGCGGTCATCTATTCTCCCGGGACCTGCCCGTCGCCCTTTATCGTTGACCTGGCGACAGAGAGCCCCGACCTCGCCGTGGATGGAGGAGTCGGCTATACGGGCAGGGGCTACGGATGGCGGTGAGTGATGATGGGAAATCGAGAAGTACTCTTCAAGAGTATCTATGCTTTGGAAGATATAGGGGGTATGGCAGTAGGGAGGGGAAAAGATGAGTATAGAGAATGATATTGATAGATTCATTTCTTCACTGTTATTGATTGCTGTTTGTTTTATCACGGTTTTCTCCGGGCGTGCAGTGTGCGCGGGGTGGGGCCAGCCGGAGTTCATCGATTTAGGGTGGGAATATTTCTGCCGGGATCCCAAGGTGGTAATGGATGATTACGGCAACGCCTTCTGCTCGTTTTTTATTAACGATCCGTATACGGGAACACCACATATTTACGTGAATCGTTATGAAGGGTCCTGCTGGGGCGCGCCTGAGCTCCTGAATCCCGGTGAAGGATTTTGCACAGAGATGGGGGATATCTCGGAGGATCCCCTCTTCGTAAGCCCCGGTTCACCTGATGAGGATTACCACCTCCAGAGCGGTTCTCCGTGTATCGACATGGGTATCGACGATGGTGCGCCAAGCAAGGATTTCGAGGGGAACTCCCGTCTCGTGGACATCCCGGGCGTTGGCCACGAGGAGACGGACACCACGGACATGGGTGCCTACGAGTACCAGGCGACGAAGATCCCGGTAATACAAAAGGAGCGCTCCCGTTTTCCCGTGAAGGTAAGAAGGGAAAAGATTGGTGATTCACCGAAGATCGAGGCACTGCCGAAGTAAATGGAGGCCTAATAGTATTGGGGCTAGATAACGACTGGTTCATAGTTGATAAGCGGCAGCTCGAGGACAAAGGTCGCCCCATATCCTTTCTTGCTCTCGGCCCAAAGCCTTCCGCCGTGTTCTTCAATGATTTTGCGGGATATGCTCAGACCAACCCCTGTACCCTTCCTGTAAGGTTTTGTCGTAAAAAAGAGTTCGAACACCTTTTCAAGATTCCCTTTCGGGATACCCCTCCCATTGTCTGTGAACTCGACAATCGCCCTGCCGGCTTTTATATACCCTTTAATGCAAAAACTCCTGCGATTCACTTTTAAAAGCTCGTAATGAGCATTGGTTATGATATTAAGAAATACTTGGTAAAGTTGAAACTCGCTTGCCGCAACTTCTAAACTCCGGTCCGGGAAGCGAGTGCTTACTTCGATATTGTCTGACCGGCAGGCCGCAGATTTGCTCTCGAGAGCGTTCATAATAATCCGCCGTAAATCCATTTTTTCCTTGCGGGTATTTATGCCCGTGGCGAATTCCATAATATTATCCGTGGTTTGGGTGAACCTGTTCACGGCAACCAGAAGCCTCTCGAAATCTTTTACTCGCTGGTGTCCCTTTTCGCTATTACCGATTATCTGCGCGTACCCCGATATGGCTACCAGAATATTCCTGAGTTCATGGATGATTTCCACTGTTGATTCTCCGATACATGCAAGCCGGGAGATATTTTTAATCTGCTCCGGTGAAGGCTTATCCATGACTCCCTTGCCTTCCGACATTAATGCAAATACATTGTTCCATGCCGGATAACGCCTTTTATCTCTCGTATAGGCAACATATAGGCCAATTAAAAGTAAGAGACCCGAACATAAAAAATGCACGTTTCTAATGGGGAGAAAGCTTACTGAAACCGGCCCCAGGATTGTATTCATAGTAACGGCGTTAAGGCATATAGCCGCAGTTAATCCCACGATAATTATATTTTTCATAACCAGTACCCCTCTCTACGTTTTGAAATCCATTCTTCCATACACGTTTAAACACCATTTTCTTCGATTTCTTCCCGAATATTTTTCCCGGGTGGAACCTGGGCATAGTAGCGGAGGCTCTCCTCGATACCGGAGGCGGAAGGAGATCTTTGCCGCGATCACGCCGGATTGCGGCATGGGGGCCTAATCCGTGATATCGGGGTTTACGATAAGGAACGGTTGTGTGGAGAAGTCAGGGCGCGGTATGTTTAGAGTGTTAGATCCCGTCCCTGGAGCATAATGTTATCGCCGGTAACTCGGCCGGCGGCGGCGCGCACTATGTTAATGCGGGGTGTTCCTTCGCCTGTAGGCCATAAAAAGGCACGAGGCGCCGGAGATGAGCATGAGCACGATCGTGGACGGCTCGGGGTTGATGCCGAAGTTGTCAATATCGACTGTGAATTCGGAACCCGGCGGATATGGGGTGTTGTCTATAAGATAGAAAAAGCCTGCGCTCGTTCCGGATAAAGCCGCACTGGTCGTATTGAATTCACGGTAGTATCCCGTTGATCCCTGAGCCAGTGTAGCGAAAAGAGACACAGGGCCTCCCCCTGAATCATATACGACGTCGAGGCGCAGGTTAAACCACTCGAAGATGTCGAAGACTTCGCCGGTTAAGTCTACTTCCACGGATTCGCAAAGCTCGAATTTCGTATCGCTGCCATCGTAAAAAAGGTTTGTAGTGTAGCACGCACTCGGCGCGGCGAAGTCGAGCAGGCTGAATAGACCAACACGGCATTCATTGCTTGTAAATTTGCTCAGGCGAAAATCAGCGAACATGTGGAAAGAAGCATTTTCAAAATCTGCCGATTGCACGTGTTCAAAGATGATGCTGGCATCATTGGAATAGCCGGGATTTGTCTGGCAGTGACGTTGAAGGAAGTGACCTCCCGAGCCGTCGTCAGGGTAGCTGTCACTATAATTCACGGGAGGGGAAAACTCGTTGTGGATGAGTCCATCTTTGGTCTGGTCATTGAAGTCCCACCGAAATAAATATCCGAAGGTCTCGGCAGGGAGGAGAAGAAAGGCTAGGATAAAGACAGTAATGAAAAATCTCATCATGAAATCCCTAAGACTACTGTAAAATAGTAACTGGTTTTATATCAATTGGTTAAGCACCAAATTATTTTCAATTTCCCTCTCTTTTTTCTTGACTTAATGAGTGACATATTTTATTATAACTAGTTTCCACACAAGCAGTAATAATAAAATAACCACCAGAAAAAAGGAGGGAAATTATGTCATATCTAACCTTTCAACCCTCACTGTTTTACGACTTGAATTTTTTCTCAACCCTTCCAACCAATAAGAAACTTTCTGAGCTCTTTCAGAACCTCGATCTTTCTCAGTTCAAGGACAAGAACCACGGCCTCGGTCAAACCGGCTATTCACGCCATGCCATGATCAGGGCCCTTATCGTTAAAAATATCGTTCAGCTAAATTCAATTCCCCGGCTCGTCGAATACCTGAAAGACAATCCCTTCATCTGCGACTTATGCGGCTTCGATAACTACTGCATACCGGATGAAACTCAATTC
>Ga0208771_1000447_pt1 | contig 24937 bp, 26 predicted proteins | sample AntAceMetag02UKX_FD_184775 | JGI IMG/M metagenome (GOLD analysis project Ga0208771, IMG submission 184775) | Saline lake microbial communities from Ace Lake, Antarctica - Antarctic Ace Lake Metagenome 02UKX (SPAdes) (version 2) | ecosystem: Environmental > Aquatic > Non-marine Saline and... | reverse complement strand
GAAAAGGGGTTCCAGATTTGTCCCGCCGTAGTTTTTCAGAAGGGTGTTGTAGAGAGTATAGGCTGCCTGCTCCATCTTCATGGCGAACTGCATGATATCCTGGGGATCACTCTCGGGGTCGATCGTTTCGGCAACCATATAGTTGCTGAAACTGATCTCGCTAATGTTCTGCTTTCCCCCGATGGTACCGACATCGCCACTTGCAAGGACGTGCTCGATGAGCGCCTTGTGATTCAGTTCCTGCGCGGCAAGCTCCTCAAGGAGCTTTTTCGCGGCCCCACTTTTGACGATGTTCCGAAAGGATGTATACAGCATATTGGCTGCGCTTTCCTTGTCTGCAGCAAACGTCAAGGCACTTTCCAATGATTCGAATTTCATCTGTCCCCCCCCCTTTTTAATAAAAGTACGTTCGATATACTATTAGAGGCAATAGTATCCTATCAGCCGTAATTTATCAATATAATCAAAAACACCCATATGGCAGATGCTTGGGGGGGGCAGGGACGTCACATCCCCTTGGACAAATCTCAAATAAATGGTGAAGAATTTGATTTTAATTGGTTTTCCTGGTTTTATCTTTCGCCAGTGGTGTCCCTGTCGGTCCTGCTGTTCTTTCAGACTAAGAAGGTGATAATCTCTTTGTCGGTGTTTCTGCGAACCCTTCCCTCGCTTTCAAGAAATCGCAGATGGGCGATGGTCTCGCCGGTGGCGAACCATTTTTGCGCGATGGGGAAGAGATCCCAGGTCTCACAGTCGATATCCCAGGTCATCCCGGCGGCTATCTCGTAGGCGTTCATGGTCCCTTTTCCTATCACATCGATAACTTCGTCGGCGCGCTCTTCATGGTGCTTTTTCAGTTCGTCAATCCTCCCTTTGAGATCGGAGAAGAAACTCCTGTGGCCCGGGAGGACGATGTCTACCGGCAGATTGTAGACCTTGTCGAGGCTGTCCAGGTAATCCTTCAGTGCGTTCACCTGGTAAGACCATGATTCGATGTGGGGTGTTATGTCAAAGAGGACATGATCCCCCGAGAGGAAAACCTTCTTGTCGGCCTCGTAGAGGCAGATGTGCCCCGCTGTATGCCCCGGGGTTGAGATACACTGAAAACGGTAGTCGCCGATTTCGATAACGTCATTGTCACCGATGAGGGTCATTTCGGGAACCGTCTCCGGGCTGTACTTGAAACCCGGGTGGTTGTGGAGGGCCTTCATAAGCTCGTCGGCGGGGAAACCGTTAATCCCGGCGTAGTCGATCATGGGCTGCCAAGTGCCTTCTCCCTGATAGACCTGTGCGTCAATCCTGCTGAAGTAGATCGTGCTGGTCTCGGTTGCCAGGCGCGTGACCAGCCCGGCGTGGTCGGCATGCATGTGGGTTATCAAAAAATCGGTTACAGCAAGATCGATCTCCAGGGCACGTATTCCCTCCTGCATTGCTTCGAAACAGACGGTACGGTTAAAACCGGTGTCGATAATCAGGTTTCGGTCAGCGCCTTTGATTACATAGGAATTGAGCTCCTTCAGCGGACTGTTTGGGAGGGGCACTTCAATTCGGTAGAAACGGTCCATCACTTCGTTGATCATCAATAAGTCTCCTTTGTTCTCAATGTTGCGGCGAGGCTAGCATGTTCACCCGAAAGAAACAAGATATTAGCTGATCTCACATACCCCGCCCCCGATAATCTCTCGCCATGCATATTAATTAGGGCAAATCCGTACAGATAGCGTCTTGTATCTTAATATTCTTGACACAGGAAAAACCGCTCTCTATAGTTAAAAAACGTGTGTAGGCCCTTGCCCAATATGAAACAGGCGGGGCTTGTTGATTTTTTATTATGACCAGTAAGGGGGTAGTTGTATGAAAAGGTATGGGAATTTTATCGGTGAAGAGAGCAAGGCATTGTTGCAAAGCGTGCGGAATTTCGTGGACAAGGAGATCATGCCTGTCAGGCTCGAACTTGATGAAAGCCGCGAGGCATGTGAAACCATTATTGGCAAACTGGTTGATCTTGGGATGCAGAAATATGGTCTTTCTCCCAAGTATGGCGGACTGCCGATCGGCTCGGCGGCCGAATATTGCGCCGTCTGTGAAGAGCTTGCCCGTGGAGACAGCGGCATAGCAACCGAGATGACCTGTCCGGAGTGGCTCTTCGGGCCGGCGATGAGGGCCCGCAACAAGGCAGTGGTCGAAAAGTTCATGGCCCCTTTCTGTTCCGATGAGCGTCACACCGCCTGCTTTGCCCTGACCGAGCCGGGAGGGGGGTGTAATGGAGAGGACCCCACTCAGCATGGAATGACACTACGTACCACCGCTAAACTCGACGGTGATGAATGGGTAATAAACGGGGCCAAGCGGTGGCCCGGAGGCGCGAGTGTCGCCGAGATCTACGGTGTTCTCTGCACGACCGATCCGAAGTTGGGAGAGGAAGGCGTTGCCCTTATCTATGTGCCCGACGGTCTTCCCGGTCTCTCTTTTGGTATACCGGAGAATAAACTGGGTATGCGTTACACCGACATCAATGCCGATATCTTTTTTGATAACGTCCGTGTCCCGAAAGAGTACAGGGTCGCAGGTCCGGGGGAAGACTGGAAGCTTTTTCGTGCCGCCCTGTCGTGGGGACGTCTCAGCTCCGCCGCCTTTTCCATCGGGAATGCCCAGGCCGTCCTCGAGATCGTCATTGACTATACCAGTAACAGGTTTTACAAGGGAAAATCGGTCAGAGAGCATTCGCTGCAGGCGGCCATGATAGCCGATATGGCCATGGGGATAGAGAGTGCCCGGGCCTATTATCTGAGTGTTGCTTCGATGTTCGATAATCGCAAGGAGTTCGGCGATCCGGGGGATACCTATCTGATGGGGAAAGGAACAGGCGCCAAGGTCTATGCCTGTGATGTTACGGAGGTAGTCTGTAACCGGGCCATAGAGCTTATGGGTGCCTACGGGTATATCAAGGAATATCACGTCGAGAAATATCTGCGGGACAGCAAGATCATTCAGCTATGGGAGGGTGGCGGCCAACTGGGCCGTCTCGATGTTGCCCAAAGCTATTATCCAATAGCGTAAGAAAAACAGGGGGAGTAGACACATATGCAGGTGTTGAGTATCGAGAAGCTGGGGGAAAAGATATACGGGTGCCTGGATGACGGGATCAGCTACCACATATTTTCGATTGATCCCGAATGCCCCGTTGAGTATGAGGAGAATTACTACAGGGGCGATTATAACGACTATGATCACTTTGTTCTCTCATATGCGCAGATGGATCCCGGCCTCTGTTTTCTTGAAACGCCGGTGGCTATAGGCGCCGAGGATAAAGAAGACCTGACCTATGAGCTTATGCTGGGGGTGTGGAGGAATATATGGGAAGGTAAGGGGTGATTCACAGGCACGGGGTCACCCCTTTCCCCTGATCACGCGGAAGTAATCCGAGAGGATTTCACGGTGGTCGAACATCAGGGGCTTGGGGAGGGTGTCTTCCGTGAAGACCCCTATCTCTGCCGCATCATCCGCAGCCACGGGGGTTCCTGCTCCACTCGCCATAAAGACGGTGGATATGGTGTGTTGCCGCGGATCTCTGTCGGGCTTGGAGTATGTCCCGAGTTGGCCTTCGAGTACCACATCAAGCGAGGTCTCTTCCCTCGCCTCCCTGACGGCTGCATCCTCCAGGGATTCCCCGTAATCGACAAAACCGCCGGGGATCGCCCAGCCAACGGGGTTATTCCTTCTCATTATCAGGATGATACCCCCTCCTTCGATGGTGATAATGATGTCGACCGTGGGCGTCGGGTTGTGGTAAATCTCCAGCTCTGCCCCACAGTTATGACAGATTCTCTTTGTCTTTTCGCTCACCGCAATCCCCGCCAACCTTTGATTCTAGAGATATAAATTGAACTACGTCGACATGTCAAGGACGGATTTTCTTGACATGTCGGGGTTATTTATTTACTGTCCACCAGAAACGGGGCCGTTTCCACGCGGAAATAAGGTATCTTTGGAGGGAAGATGATTGGCGTACTGATTATAACTCACGGTAACCTCGGGCATGAGCTGATAAAGGCCGCCGAAATGATAAAGGGCGATACACGGGAGATTATTCCCGTCTCACTCGACGCGAAAACGGGTGTGGAAGATATCAAAAAGGAGATTATATCCGCCATAAAAAAAGCCGATTCGGGGGAAGGCGTGCTCATTATGACCGACCTCTTTGGGGGCACGCCCTCAAACATCTCTCTGTCGTTTCTGAAAGAGGAAAAGGTGGAGGTGGTTACCGGTGTAAATCTTCCCATGCTGCTTAAAATATCGGATATAAGAGAGGAAAAGAAGACACTTGCTGAGTTTGCCAACCTCGTGAAGGTGTATGGCAGAAAAAACATCTACCTTGCCAGTGAGATATTAAACAGAAAAGCGGGTGATTGACCTGCGACGCATCTCATCCACGAGCCCTTCCCTGATAAGAATTGATAACAGGCTTGTCCATGGCCAGATATTGGAGGCATGGGTTCCCTTTGTCAGCGCCTCGCATATAGTGATTGTCAGCGACGAGGTCGTGGGCGATCTGTTCCGGGAAACGGTCATCCGGATGGCGGTACCCCAGAAGATACAGACGCACATCTACGGTATCGAGGAATTTTCACGGGAACTCGCCTACAAAAACTACCTGGAAGAGACGAGCATCATCCTGTTTGGCAGCATTGACGATCTATTGAGGGCCTGCCGTCTAGGTTTCAGGTTCGAGACCCTGAATATAGGCAATGTACATACGAATAATGGCGTCTACCAACCGACTCCATCCATATCTCTGAGTGAAGACAATGTTAATAGGCTGATATCACTCGCTAATTCCGGAGTTAAGATAGAACTGCGGTGTGTTCCGAGGGACAGGCCCGTTGATTTTCTGAGAGCGGCAAAGAAATTCGGCAACTCTAAGCATAATTTTTAATGTACTAAAGGCGTATCATGTGGTTGAACTCCTTTGAGGTTGCCCTTCTGGGCGGAGCTATCTGTCTGGACAGGGCTTTGCTGCAGGCCATGATATCACGGCCCATTGTCGCCGGGCCCATTATAGGGGTGGCGCTTTCGGATCCCTTTACCGGACTGATAATCGGGGCCTTTATAGAGCTGTTATGGATCGACCGACTGCCGATGGGGCTCTATGTGCCACCCAATGATTCAGTCGCCGCCATCCTGGCAACAGCGGGAACCATACTTGCGGGAAGGGAGTTGGGGTCTTCTCCCCCCGAACTGATCGCTTTGGCCATTCTCCTGTTTCTTCCTTCCGCTCTACTTGCGCGGCAGGTGGATGTGTGGATTATAAAGACAAATGACAGACTTTCCCAGAGGGCCGCCGGGTATGCCCGTTTGGGCGACATACAAGGCCTTGCCAGGGAGCATCGATATGGGCTTGTAAAGGTGTTTACGGGTGCCTTTCTCATTATTCTTGTATGTCTGGTGCCGGGCGTAATGATTCTTAAATGGGCGTTTCCCCTCCTTCCGGAGAGGGGTTTGAAGGCCCTTGCCTATACCTACTCCTTCATTCCCATCCTCGGTATCGCCGTGGCTCTGAGCACCATCAAACTACGTGGCGCCGTCCCGCTCTTCGCGGGGATCTTCCTTCTTGCCACCTTGGTTATGGGATTTCTTTAGACAGCAGGAGATATCGCATGGCAGCGATTGCTTTAGATATCAAAACGCGCGATATGGTGGCGGATGATCTGGAGGATGTTCTCGTGATTGAACGTGCCTCTTTCCCAATCCCCTGGTCCAGGGGTATTTTTCTGGGAGAGATAGAGTATCCCTTCTGTCACGATCTTGTGGCCCTTGTGGAGAGTCAGATTGTCGGGTATATATGCTTTGCGATAGTCTACGATGAGATCCACCTCAGAAATCTTGCCATCCATCGAGACTGGAAGAGACACGGGGTAGCCTCAAGACTCCTCTCTCGAATGATCGCCATCTCCTCCGCTGAAGGTGCCCGATACGGCACCCTGGAGGTAAGGAAGTCGAACACGGCTGCATTAGAGTTGTACAAAAGATTCGGCTTTGTGGTAGAGGGGGTAAGGCCTTCTTATTACTCAGAGACGCGCGAGGACGCCCTTATCATGTGGGCGGATTTTGGATTATGAAACCTGATACCTGTGCAACGGTCTTTTCTCAAGGGGAAACGGTTAAGGGGCATTTTCTGATGACCCTCAAAGCCCCTGCCTCTTTCGGAAGAGCCATCCCCGGACAATTTATTATGGTGAGGCTGGAAGGCGGCACCACTCCCTTTCTCTCCCGTCCCTTCAGCATCTATTCCATCTATTCCCGAGGTGATGATACCTTTGTGGAGATATTCTATAAGGTGGTGGGGAAGGGGACTTTAGCCTTCTCACGACTACAGGAAGGGGATACCCTGGACATCCTTGGGCCTTTGGGGAGGGGGTTTGATGTCCCGCCCTCAGGCGGGAAGATAGTCCTGATAGCCGGCGGAATCGGCGTAGCCCCCCTTTCGTTTCTCGCGCAGCGCTGCGGGGAAGACATTCCTGACACGGAGATAATCTGCTACCTGGGAGCGACAGGCGCAGAGGCCATCGCGGGTCTGGGCAGGCTTGAGGAAATATGCTCCTCTGTGGAAGTAAGCACGGATGATGGAAGCAGGGGATACCATGGCCCGGTTACCAAACTCTTCAAACGGGACCTGAGTCTCTACACGGACGATACCACGCGCATCTATTCATGCGGCCCGCGGCCCATGCTGAGGCATCTCCAGGACCTGCTGAAGGGCCGGCTGTGTATCTGTCAGGTCTCTCTTGAAGAGCGGATGGCATGCGGTATCGGCGCCTGTCTCGGGTGTGTCACGAGGATACGGTCCGGTGGCGCGGAAGGCAGCTTGGTCAGGGTTTGCAAAGAGGGACCGGTTTTTGATATCAGAGATGTTGAATTCGGGGAATGATCATTAAAACCGGCAGCCCTAACCGGCAGGCCTTATAAGGTGGGCGCATGAACGTGAAGATGGGTGTTGATATAGGGGGGCTAACGCTGAAAAATCCGGTCATGACCGCATCGGGGACATTTGGCTATGGTGAGGAATATGCCGATTACCTCGATCTCGATCGTCTGGGCGCTATTGTTGTCAAGGGTCTGTCACTAAACCCCCGAGAGGGGAACCCGCCCTCGAGAATCATAGAGACGGCCTCGGGGATGCTCAACGCTGTAGGCCTTCAGAACGTGGGAGTGGAAGAGTTCATTGATAAGAAGCTGCCCTACCTCCGCACGATCGACTCCGCGATTGTCGCGAACATATTCGGCGAGAGCGTTGAGGAATACGTAAAGGTTGCACAGATCCTCAGTAATACTGAGGGGGTGGATGCCCTCGAGGTGAACATATCCTGTCCCAATGTCAAAAGGGGAGGGGTCGCCTTCGGCTCTGATCCGGTCCTTGCCGGGGAGGTGACACGCGCGGTGAAGGGCGTCTCCCGACTTCCCGTTATCGTGAAGCTGACCCCGAACGTGACAGACATAACCGAAATCGCGAGGAGCGTCGAAGGCGCGGGCGCCGACGCCCTTTCACTTATCAATACGCTCACCGGGATGTCGATCGATATAGAAAAAAGGGTGCCACACCTGGAGCATATAACCGGAGGCCTGTCCGGACCGGCGATAAAACCGGTCGCGCTACGGATGGTGTGGGAGACGGTGAGTGCCGTCTCCATCCCCGTCATAGGCGTGGGGGGGATTATGGATGCCTCCGATGCCCTCGAATTTCTCATCGCGGGTGCGCGGGCCGTCCAGATCGGGACGGCAAACTTTATCAACCCGTCCGTGGCCATCGATATCATTGACGGTATCGAACGATACCTGTCGGATAACAACTTTGATGACATCAACAATCTGATCGGGACACTCAGGGTATAAGTGTTCTCCTGAAGGTTTCAGGCGTACAATGTAATCCGCAAACCCCCGGAAAATGAAACTGGAGTTGTAACAATGACGAAGACAGGTGAATACGATGTGATAATCCTCGGGGCGGGTCCCGGCGGATATGTTGCCGGTATCCGGGCCGGTCAGCTGGGTCTGAAGGCCTGTGTCATTGAAAGGGAGACCCTTGGGGGGGTGTGCCTGAACTGGGGATGCATCCCGACAAAGAATCTTATTCACCAGGCCGGGATCTTTCACTCCCGCCTCGAACTGGAGGAAATGGGGTGTACTGTCGACCAGGAGAGATTCGATTACGAATATGTGTACAACCAGTCCAGGGAAGCAGTCCGGACCCTGGTTTCGGGTGTCGAACAGCTCCTGAAAAAAAACAGGGTTGAGCATATCAGGGCCACCGCCAAAATCGTTTCAAGAAACGGGGTGGTAATCGACGATACCACTGTAATATCAGGGAAGAACATCGTCATTGCAACGGGATCCCGCCCCCTGCAGATCGAGGGGTTTGAATTCGATGAAGAGCAGGTTCTCTCTTCGACAGCAATTCTCTCTCTCAATAAACTGCCGGATAGCCTGATTATACTAGGCGCCGGCGCCATCGGATGCGAATTCGCCTATATCATGAACCGATTCGGTGTGCGGGTACATCTGGTAGAAATGGAGAAGCACATCCTGCCCGTTGAAGATGCACGGGTGGCTGCTGTTCTCGAACGTTCCTTTAAGGAGAGCGGCATAGAGGTGATTACCGGTGCGCGTGCGGAATCTCTGGAAAAGACATCCGAAAAAGTGACAGTTGCACTGACGGAGAAGAAGGGCAGCGCGCAGCGTATAGAAGCGCAGAAGGTGTTGTGTGTCTTCGGGCGGACACCAAACACGGATGAAATCGGTCTGGAAAGAATCGGGCTGAAGACCGAGGGGGGCTTCATCACGGTGGGTGATTATTACCGGACCGAAGCCCCGGGGGTATATGCCGTCGGCGATGTGGTGAAGACGCCGCTCCTGGCCCATGTCGCCTCACGGGAGGGGGAGATTGCCATCGAGCATATTGCCGGACGCACACCACAGCCACGGATTGATCCGGACACCATACCGTCGGCCGTCTATTGTGAACCGCAGGTGGCAAGCTTTGGTCTCAGGGAAGAGTTGGCAAAGGAGAGAAATATCCCCTACAAGAAGGTCATGCTTCCCTACCGGGGTATCGGCAAGGCCGTGGCGATCGGCAGGACCGAGGGGATGATAAAAACACTCCACGATCCGGAGACACAGGAGATTCTGGGCGCCCACATCGTGGGACACGATGCCACGGAACTGATTCACGAGCTCCTCCTGGCCAAAACGGCGGGGTTGCTGCCTGGGGATATTGCCGGGATGATCCACGCCCACCCGACCCTTTCAGAGGGGATCATGCAGCAGATGCGCGCGGTGGATGCCGATTTGTAGGCAGGCCTTACAGCCGTTTTTCCAGGACCAGACGCGCGAAGTGTTCAAAGGAGCGGTCGTAGGTACGCTCCGCATCCCTGTCAAAGCAGCAGGCGGGAAGCTCACGCATTTTCAGATGAAACTTCAGGCAGTCGCAGCAGGTCCCCTTACGGCCACAAGGTTCATACGTACAGTTGCACAGCTCCAGATTCTTTGCCTTCTTGCATTCCATATACAGAGTCCTTAAAGATCAGACAGGATTAACAGGATGCTCAGGATTGAGGATATCTTGTATATCCTGTTATCCTATCAAGGTTTCCCCATCACCGCCCGGTAGAGTTCCCCAGCCCGGTATGAACTTCTCACGAGGGGGCCGCTGACAACACCGGAAAACCCCATGTCGAGAGCCTCCACGCGCCATTCATCAAATTCATCAGGGTGGACGAAGCGTTCCACCGGCAGATTTCTTTCCGAGGGCTGGAGGTACTGTCCCAGCGTCAGGATATCGCACCCGACACTGACCAGATCGCGCAGTGTCTGGGTAACCTCTTTCGAAGTCTCTCCGAGGCCCAGCATAATCCCCGATTTTACCGGCATTCCCGGGGCCTCTTTCTTTACTCCCTCCAGGAGTGCGAGCGAACGAGGATATGATGCGTCGGGTCGCGCTACGGGATAGAGGCGAGGCACCGTTTCAATATTGTGGTTCAGGACGTCGGGGCGGACTCTGATGACGGAGGCAAGCGCCTGCCGGTCTCCCTGAAAATCGGGTATCAGCGCCTCAACGCGCACCTTCGGAATCTCTTCATGTATCCTCGTGATCGTTTCGGCAAAAAACGAGGCACCGCCATCGGGGAGATCATCCCTCGTGACGGAGGTGACTACGAGATAGTCAAGCCCCATATCCCGTGCCGCATCGGCAATCCGGGAGGGCTCTTCCGGATCGGGAGGGTCGGGTCTCCCGTGGGAGATCGCGCAGAAACGACAGCCGCGCGTACATACAGATCCCATGATGAGAAAGGTTGCCGTGCCTCGGGAAAAACACTCGCCGATATTGGGGCAAAGGGCCTCTTCACAGACGGTATGCAACCGATTTTTTTTGATAAGTCTTCTGACCGCCAGGAATTCGGGGCCCCGCGGGAGGCTCTTCCTGAGCCAACGGGGTTTTTGAACCAGTGTTTGCGTTCGGTGCTCCATAGGATTATCCCGTAAGACAGGGTTTTCTGGCAGCAGCAGTCTCGTCCAGCCTGCGCACCTTGGGACGGACCGGGGCGGCTTTCAGCATCTCCGGATTATCCCGTGCCTCGGCCGCGATGGCTCGGAGCGCCTCGATGAATCGATCGATATCTTCCTTCGATTCCGTCTCTGTCGGTTCGATCATCATGGCGCCGTGCACTACGAGCGGGAAATAGATGGTCGGCGGATGAAACCCATAGTCCATAAGACGCTTTGCCATGTCCAGCGTCGTAACCTTCTCGGCCTCCTGCAGCTTGTCGGAAAAGACACATTCGTGCATACATGGCCTGTCATAGGGGAGATGCAGCGATTCCTTAAGACTATCCTTTATGTAGTTTGCATTGAGGACGGCGAGCTGACTGGCCCGTTTCAGGCCCTCACCCCCCATGCTCATGATGTAGCAGAAGGCCTTGATCATTACGCCGAAGTTTCCGTGGAACGCATGCAGTCTTCCGATGGACTGAGGAAGGTCTTCTGACAGCCGGTAAGCCCCCTCGTTAAACACTATCCGCGGAACGGGGAGAAAGGGTGCCAGAAAATCCTTGACGCAGACCGGTCCCGAACCGGGCCCACCCCCCCCATGAGGGGTCGAGAAGGTCTTGTGAAGGTTCAGATGCATCACGTCGAAGCCGATCTTTCCCATCTGCACGATCCCCATGACGGCGTTCATATTCGCCCCGTCGCCGTAGACCAGCCCTCCCTTCGTGTGAACAATTCTAGCTATCTCCTGAATGTTTTCCTCAAAGAGTCCCAAAGTGTTCGGGTTGGTTATCATGATCCCCGCCGTGTCTTCGTCCATGACCGCGGCGACTGCCTCGGGTGATATGACCCCCCTTTCATTCGATTGTACCGGGACGGAAGAAAATCCGCAGAGGGCAGCGCTTGCGGGGTTGGTGCCGTGCGCGGTATCGGGTACGATGATCTTTGAACGGCGTGAGCCCCTGCTCGCGTGATAGGCGTGTATGAGAAGCATCCCCGTCAGTTCTCCTTGTGCCCCTGCGGCGGGTTGGAGGGTAGCGGCGTCCATCCCCGTTATCTCGGCGAGATACCGTTCAAGGCGCCACATCAGTTCAAGGGTACCCTGCGACAACTCGGCCGGAAGGAGGGGATGCGCCCCGGCGAATCCCGGAAGAACGGCCTGTTTTTCATTGATCTTGGGATTGTATTTCATCGTGCATGAGCCGAGGGGATACATCCCCGTATCGAGACCGAAGTTCCACTGGGAGAGACGTGTGTAGTGCCGCACGACATCCACCTCGGAGAGATCGGGAAGGTCGGGGCCATCACCCGTGAGGACTTCATCGGCAGGGGAGGGGACAACGTCCCTGCGGGGCATGGAGAATCCGCTTCGTCCCTTTTTCCCCTTTTTCCACAGCAACGGTTCGTTGAGTATCAGGCCGGAGGTCCCTTGTGATTCTTTCATGACCGTACCTCCCGTATAAGAGCGTCCATATCTTCCCTGCCCACCGTCTCCGTCACGCACAGAAGGGCGTGATCGGGAAGTCCCGGATACCAGGTGCCGAGAGGAACCCCCGCCACGATCCTCTTTTCGAGCAGCCTTGTATAGGTATCTTTGAATCCTTTCGGAAATTCGACAACGAATTCGTTGAAGGTGGGGCTGTCAAAAGTGAGCCTGCAGCCTGCCTCTTTCAAGCCCCGTTTGAGGTATTCGGCCTTGTCATAGTTGAGGGAGGCCAGATCCCGAATGCCCGTGCCTCCGACGGATGCTAGGTACATGGCGGATGCCAGGGCGCACAGGCTGTTGTTCGTGCAAATATTGGAATTTGCCTTCTCACGACGTATGTGCTGTTCCCGCGTGGCGAGCGTCAGGACAAAACCGGGTCTGCCGTCTCTGTCGGTGGTTTTTCCCACAAGACGCCCCGGCATGCTCCGTACATGCTTCATTCGGCAGGCAAACATCCCCAGTCCGGGTCCCCCGAAAGAGCGGGGAATACCGAGACTCTGCCCCTCTCCACAGACGATGTCGGCCCCCTGGCAGCCGGGGTTTTTGAACAGGCCGTAGGCCAGCGGCTCCGTAAAGGAGACAAGGAAGAGGGCTCCTGTCTTCCGTATGGTTTCGTCGGCTGCCGGAAGATCTTCAACGCACCCGAAAAAGTTGGGAGACTGAATAGCGACAGCCGCGAGGTCATCCATCCCGGAAAGTCCCGAGATATCGGTCCGGCCGTCTTTGAGGAAGGGCAGCTCCACGATTTCATACCCTCCCGGTCCCAGGTACGTTCGTACCACCGCACGGTAGTGGGGATGGATGAGGGGCGACAGGGCTACCCGTTTTCGCTTCGTAATGCGGATAGCCATCAGGAGGGCCTCGGCCAGAGCGGATGCCCCGTCATACATCGAGGCATTTGCCACCTCCATGCCGAGCAGACGGGCGGCCAGGGTCTGGTATTCATATATCGCCTGGAGTGTCCCCTGACTGATCTCCGGCTGGTAGGGGGTATAGGCCGTCGAGAACTCGGATCTCCCGAGAAGATATGACACCGATTCGGGGATATAGTGGTCGTAGCTCCCCGCACCCATGAATATCCTGTACGCCGGAGAGACCGCCATTGTTTCCGCAAGTTCCTCCGTGAGAGTGCCCAGTTCCCACTCCGTCAGCGCATCCGGCAGATCCAGTGCTCTCCCCACCCTGCAACTCGGAGGGATTGATGAAAACAGATCATCCATATCTTCTACGCCTACAGTTCGCAGCATAGAGACAATGTCTTCTTCAGTATGGGGAAGGTAGCGCATCTATTCCGCCCCTTTCAGCATCTCCATATATTCGCTACTGGTCATAAGGGTCTGTATCTCGTCAGGATCGTCCGGTTCTATCTCAACCATCCACCCGCTGTTATAAGGCTCCTGGTTGACTAACTCCGGCTCCTCCGAGAGGGCCTCGTTTATCGCTACAATCTTCCCCGCAACCGGCAGGTATATCTCCGAGACGGCCTTTACCGACTCCAGTGTGCCAAATTCCTCACCCTTCTCGAAGGTATCGCCTATCCCGGGAAGCTCCACAAAAACGATATCCCCCAACTGATCCTGAGCGTAGTCGCCCACCCCCACGACCACGGTCTCCTCCTCGTCCCTAACCCATTCGTGTGTTTCCGTATAGTGCACATCGTCCGGCAAGAATAATTCTTCGAGCTCCTTCATACTTTCCCCCTTTTAAGAATTAGACAGGATTAACAAGACATTCAGGATAAAGACAGCGCATCGTTCTGTACTGCTTTGAAACAAAATTTTGTATATCCTGTTGTCCTGTCGAAATTTCTTTAGATGTTACAACATATCTTTGATCGCCCTGCGCGCGGTGCGATCGGGGCGAATGCTATCTACGATGAGAACCGGTATGGTCCGTCTCCCATCTCTCAATTCTATGGCATCTCCACAGGAGAGTTTCTTCGTTACTTTCACAAACCCGCAGGAAAGTCCCCTCGGCTTGAATCCTTCAGGTCTGTCCGGGCTGGTGATACTGTAAATCATATTCCCGACCCTGTCTATGCCCATCTCCGTCACGCAGGTCAGGACCGTGCCGATCGCGGTACCGCTCGAGTCCATTACAACCGTAGAATCCCCGGGAGAAATCTTCCGCAGGTCGAATCCGGAGAAGGGGTACGTATACTCAAAATACCCTTTCTTTTCAAGTGCCTCATCGCCGACAAATCTCTTGGTGAAACCTTTTTTGTCATTCGTAAGGGAGAGGGCAAACTCCCACGGATTATTGAGAAAGGGCCAAGACCCGATGTCCTGGTGGGAGAGGGGGAGCATTGCGCCTGTCCGCAGAGAATCTCGCGCGGCGAGGCCGCAGACCGTAAGATCAAAATCTCCTCCCGCCTCCAGAGCCATATTCCACACACGCGCGATGTGGTCGGAATTCATAAAGAGTTCAAAACCGAACTCACCTGTGTAGCCGGTTCGTGACAGCATGATCGGTGTTCCGTCCGAGAGGAGCACGGTGTCCGCAAAGGGGGAAGTTTCGTCAAAAAAGCCTTTGAAGGTGAAATAGGGCATGCGATCGAACACCCCTCCCGGATCCCTGAGCATTCTGGAGAGTATCCTGGCGGAGGCGGGCCCCTGGATGTCCATCTTTCCGATCCCGTCCGTAAGGTCGTGAACTTCGACATCGCCTTCACCTGCCTGGTCTTCCAGGTGCCGGGTCACGGGTCTCCCCATCCCGGCGTTGACGACAACCATATACACCTCCGGTGATATCTGCGAGATGATGGCATCGTCGATGACGTGCCCCAGATTGTTGAGGAAGACACCGTAGGCACACCTTCCCGGTACAAGCGGTCCCTTATCCTTCCCTATGCAGGCATACAGATTTTTGGTGAAACAGAGCTGGAGGAGATCCAGCGCGCCGGGCCCTTCAACCATGATAACGGCCATGTGACTCGTGTCGAACATGCCGGCGCCGGTGAGGACCGCAATGTGTTCCCGCTTCACCCCCGAAGGATACCACAGGGGCATCTCGTACCCGCCGAACAGGGCCATATTGGCGCCCTGTTCCAAGTGCCAGTCATGCAGGGGGGTTTTTCTCACGTCTTGTTTGCTAATGGTTAATCCCTCCCTTCTTATATGGATTGGCTTATGCTCTGACCCGTTAAATCCTTTTTTACCACCGTATCCCTTATCCAATTGATATCATCCCTGTCGGGAAAGTCGAGATTGTAGTGAAGGCCGCGGCTCTCCTTCCTGAGGCATGAGCACTCGATAATGACCCCGGCCACCGTGGCAATGTTGCGTAGTTCGAGCAGATTGGTCGTTACGGTAAAATTGCGATAGTATTCCTCTATCTCCCCCGCTATCATATCGATCCGTCTCTTCGCGCGTTCCAGTCTCTTGTTGGAACGTACGATACCGACGTAGTTCCACATGCACATTCGGATCTCTTCCCAGTTATTCGAGACGACAATGGATTCGTCGCTCTCGGTCGCGCCCTTCGGGTCCCATGGAGGGATCGGAAGGGAGTCAGCATCCACCATCGGCAGAAGCTCTCGCGCTTTCTCGAAGGCCCTGTGAGAGAATACGGGTGCCTCCAGGAGGGAGTTACTCGCAAGGCGGTTGGCGCCGTGAAGACCGGTGCATGCCACTTCTCCGGACGCGAAGAGCCCGTCGATGGTGGTCTGGCCGAAGGGATTGACCAGTACCCCGCCGCACTGGTAATGGGCCGCGGGAACCACCGGTATGGGATCGACGGCCATGTCGATACCGAACTCAAGACACCGGTTGTAGATATACGGGAATCTCTTCAGGAGGAATGCCCTGTCCTTGTGTGTGATATCCAGGAGGACGTATTCGTCCCCCGATTTCTTCAGTTCCGTGTCTATCGCCTGGGCGACGACATCCCGCGGGGCCAGCGGCCCCATCGGGTGGTACTTTTCCATAAAAGTGGTGCCGTCTTTGAGCCTCAGTCTGGCTCCTTCGCCGCGCACCGCCTCGCTTATAAGAAAAGATTTCGCGTCGGGATGGTAGAGACAGGTGGGGTGAAACTGTATGAAACCCATATTGGCTATTTCGGCGCCGGCTCGGTAGGCCATGGCGACCCCGTCCCCTGTCGCTATGTCGGGGTTTGTTGTGATCAGATAGACCTTTCCTGATCCTCCCGTGGCGAGCATGATGAATTTTGCCCTGAATGTGTGAACGATATTTTTATCCGCATCGAAGACATAGGCCCCGAGGCACCGGTCCTTTGTTCCTTTTTTCCCAGCAACCTTCGACCTGCAGATGAGGTCTATGGCGAAGAAGTTTTCATAGATCGTTATGTTTTTCTTTGAGGCGGCCTTTTCGATCAGCGCCCGCTCTATTTCCCTGCCGGTCAGGTCTTCCGCGTGAAGAACCCTCCTGCGGCTGTGTCCGCCCTCCCGTCCAAGGTCGTAGGCGTCCGGACCGCTGTTCTCCATTTTCGTAAACTGAACACCCCACTCGATCAGTTCCCTGATCCTCTCGGGGCCCTCCGTTACGACAAATCGTACCACATCCTCCTTACACAGGCCCGCCCCGCTCTTAAGAGTGTCCTGTATGTGAGAGTCGAAGGTGTCGTCATTGTCGGTTACAGCGGCGATCCCCCCCTGGGCGTAATTCGTATTCGATTCCACCTTGCTCTTCTTCGTGACAACCGCGACGCTTCCCAGATCCGCAGCTTTTATGGCAAACGAGAGACCCGCTATACCGCTGCCCAGAACCAGGAAATCGTATTCTTTCTCCATGCATGGAATCCTTGTTTTGTATTTACAAACAAACGGCTTTCCTATATACCCCATCCATGCCAAGTTTCAAGTTCAAAGTTTGTTATTCCATTAGGGAAATGCTTCCCCGGAGACGAAATGCTCGTATTAGGGATAGAATCCTCCTGTGACGAGACAGCGGCGGCGGTGGTTTCCGACGGCTCGGAGATGCTCTCCAACGTCATAGCGTCACAGATAGACATCCACGGCAGATATGGGGGCGTTGTCCCCGAGATCGCATCCCGAAAGCATATGGAGGCGATTATACCGGTGACACAGCAGGCACTGGACGACGCCGGCGTGTCGATGGGGGATATCGAAGGTATCTCCGCCACGAGGGGGCCCGGCCTGGTGGGTTCCCTCCTTGTCGGCCTCTCGGCGGCAAAGGCCATGGCATTCGCGGCTGGCACACCCTTTGTGGGCGTGAACCATATAGAGGGACACATCGCCGCCATTTTCCTCTCCGAAAACAGGCCCGATTTCCCCTTCATTGCCTTGGTGGTTTCGGGGGGGCACACCCACATCTATCTCGTCAGGAGTTTTGGAGACTTTCAGATACTGGGGCAGACGAGGGACGACGCGGCGGGGGAGGCCTTCGACAAGGCCGCCCGGATGCTGAATCTCGGCTATCCCGGGGGGGTGGTGATAGACCGGCTGGCGAAGGGGGGAAACCTGTCGGCCATATCCTTCCCGCGCGCGATGAGGGGGAGTGTTGATTTCAGTTTCAGTGGCCTGAAGACGGCCCTCTTGAACTATATAAAGGGCAGAGAGGAACCCATATCCGCGGACGAGATGCCCGACATTGTCGCAAGCTATCAGGAGGCAATCGTGGATGTCCTCGTCAAAAAAACGCTGACGGCTGCGGAAGATGCCGGCGTTCCGAGGGTCGTGGTGTGCGGCGGGGTGGCCTCAAACAGCCGGCTGCGTGAGCGGTTTTTAGAGGGGGGAAGGGGGGCAGGAATCGAGATATTTGTCCCCCCGCCGATTCTCTGTACCGATAATGCGGCGATGATAGCCGTCGTCGGCAATAACCTCCTGTGTGAAGGCAGGAGGGACGACCTCGACCTCAATGCGGTATCCCGGTGGCCACTCGATTGAGAGGAGCTTAGACAAGATAACAGGATAGAAACAAAGAATCCGGGCAGGGTATACAGGATTGGGGTTCACGGTTGGGAGCGAGTAAAACAACCTTGGGCCTGCGCGGTTGGGATGCTTTAATCCCGTTTATCCGGTTGATCCTGTCTAAACAATCTTTTCCGAGACCGGATGAAAAAATGGAATCTCCTCTTAGCATCCTCAAGAAACACCATATCCGCCCGGTAAAACGTCTGGGGCAGTCGTTTCTTGTAGACAACAACATAACCTCCCGGATAGTAGACTCTTCAGGAATTGGCGAGGGGGACACCGTGGTCGAGATCGGGGCGGGGCTGGGTGCCATGACGGCGATGATCGCACCAAGGGTCAGCAGGATCATAGCCCTCGAAATCGACCCGAAGCTCGTGGAGGTTCTCCAAAGCGAACTCGGCGAGATGCCCAACATCGAGATACTGCACACCGATGTCCTGTCTTACGATTTTTCCTCCGCCGGAGAAAAAATACAGGTCATCGGCAATATCCCCTACAACGTATCATCTCAGATTTTGTTCCGTCTGATCGAATACAGAAAACACATATTCTCGGCAACGTTGATGATTCAAAAGGAGGTCGCGGACCGGATTACGGCACCTCCAAGAACGAAACAGTACGGGATACCTTCCGTGCTTGTCTCCATGTATGCGGCGGCCTCACGGCTTATGACGGTCCCTGCCACCTGTTTTTACCCCGTACCGAAGGTGGACTCAGCCGTCTTTAGAATGGAGATGCGTGAAGAGCCCCTGTATCCGCTTGGAGATCATAGAATCTTTACTGAGACGGTAAAGGCAGCCTTCTCGATGAGGAGAAAGACCCTTGCCAACAACATGAAGGGGATGGATGCCCTTCGCTCAAAGGAGGTGGACATTCCCGCACTCCTTGCCGGGGCAGGGATAGACGGACGGAGAAGGGGGGAGACGCTGACGGTAGAGGAGTTCGGCAGGCTGTCGGAGATAATTTCCCGAATAATCAAGCCTTCATAACCGTTAGAATCCTTTAGTGTTCCATGTTCGCAATCTGCCCCCGCCTCTTCGATGCCCCTATGTAGAGGAGGGTGGCGTCCACTCTGTTCCGCGAGCCCAGTTTTTCGAAGATATTTCGTATGTGGGTCTTCACCGTCTTGGTGCTGATGAAGAGACGCTCCGCTATTTCGTCGTTCTTGAGGCTCGTGGAGATGAGATCCAGCAGCTCCATTTCCCTCTTCGTGAGAAGGGCCAGCCGGTCTGTTTCTTCTGGAGACGGCGATCTGAGTTTCCCCTCGGCCTCACTATAATAGCGAGAAAACTCCTCAAACACTTTGTTGACGAGGTTCGCGTCCATCCATATCTGTCCGGCCGCAACTACCCGTATACATTTGATTATAAAATCGGATGAGATATCCCCCTTGACGAAGAAGCCCTTCATTCCCTCCTCCACCATACGGAAGATTTCCTCCTTGGCATACCGCTCTCCCATGACGACGACCCTGGTTCCAGGGAAATTGGCCTTCAATTTGACGAGTGTTCCCATGTCCGAAGCCACCACTTCCTTGAGTATGTCGAAGCTGACGAGGATCAGGTCAATCCGCTCATGGACTCCGAGTATGAACTCTTTGGCGCCCTCGATATCCCCGCGTATGTCGACAATCTCGATATCAGGGGCGGTCGCTACGGTTTTCTTCAAGCCATCAACAAAGGATGTGTCTCCATCAAAGATGACGATCCTTGTCGTGTCCCCTTCAGCCATTTGCTCTCTTTCCATAAGAACCTCCTCAATTACACGCAATAAACCGCGAGTATCACTCTCTCCTTCAGGATAATCAGAAGAATTTCACAATACGGCCATCTGCTGGATTATCGTGCACCTTCCTTCTCGTTACGGCTCGACACTTCTTCAAAGACTCGGGCGATAACCGCATTGTCCATCCACATCCCACCGGAGAGCACTACCCGTATGCATTTTGTGATAAGTACGACGGGTGTCCCTTTGAGGAAGAAACCCCGTATTCCCTCCTGTATCATCCGGAATATCTCTTCGTCCGCGTATCTCTCACTCGTAATGATCAGTTTGGTACCCGGCATCTTTTCCTTCAACCCCATGAGGGCCGAGGCATCGCTCGCCACGCCCTCCTTGAGGAGGTCAAGACCAGCGACGATGACGTCGGGCATCTCATCTATCCACTCCATAAGAAGGGCGGTTGCCCCGGGCAGATCCACGCCCTCACCGATAATCCTCAACTCGGAATCGCCCTTCAGGGCCTCCTTGATATCCGCCAGGAACCGGCCATCTTTTTCGAGAATGACCACGCTTTTTGCGTCCCCTGAAACGTTCGGCTGTTTCATTCGTGCCTCCTTATTCATCAAGTGTTTTCTCACATCCGCCCAGGAAGAGATGGGCGAACACCTTAGCATTTCCTATCATGTTGGATATAATACAGTTTTCATTTGGCTGGTGCGCTACTCCTCCCAACCTGCTCCATACAGCGGCCTGGTAGCCCTTCTCCCTGAGTGGCGCCGCCACGGTACCCCCACCGATCCCGCCGGCAAGGGCATCCACCCCGTAGACCTCCCGTATCGCACCTGCGAGGATTTTCACAACCGGCGCATCCCTGTTCGTGGGGGGGGGCGCCTCCACGACCTGGACCGGAATTATGTCTATGGAGACGTCGAACGTTCGTTCCACTTCGTCGGCCATGGCGCGTATCCTCGACACGATCTCCACAAGGTCGTAGTCGGGCAGTATGCGACAGTCGAGGTAGAAGACATCATCCCCCGGAATCGTGTTTATATTAGGGACATTGGCATCCTTTCTCGTGGGCGCGAAGGTGCTCGTAGAGGGGTGGTAGAGCGGATCGATTTTGTCAAATATGTGATACAGATCGCCCAGCCTTGTGACAAGGTGTGACGCGGCAGTGAAGGCGTTTCTGCCAAGCGATGGTTCGCTCGCGTGGCACTGCTTTCCGACTGTTTTGAAGCGTAGCCACAGCAGGCTCTTTTCCGCCACCTCTATCATCGAACCCTCTTTATTACCGAAGTCGGGGACAACGATAATATCATCCTTTTTAAAGAGCTTTTTCTTCATCCCGAGGAGGTATACAAGCCCCTTGTTGCTCGATGTCTCCTCGTCGGCTACAAACGCAAGCCCTACGGAGAGCCCGGGGGTCACTCCTTCATCAAGAAAGGCCTTGGCCGCGAAGATGGACGCGACGAGGTCCTGCTGGTTGTCCTCCGTCCCCCTGCCGTAGACCCTTCCCCCCTTCACATATCCCTCGTAAGGGTCATGATCCCACAACGTTCGCTCTCCCGGGGGGACAACGTCCATGTGTGTGATGATCCAGACGGTCCTTCCGCGGTTCTCCCCGGGGATGGTGGCAATGATGTTGGGACGGCAGGTGAAGACAACCCGCTCGTCGGGTGCATCGAACGTCCTGATATTGTGAAACCCCATTTGGGTAAGACGTTCCAGAAGATAGCGGGCTTTCTCGTATTCACCGTTCCCGCCGTTCTCAGGCGCCAGCGCCGGTATGGCTGTCAGACCGATCTGGAGCGCTACCATGTCACTCTCATACGAGTCTATTCGTTTACTGATCCGTTTAAAGATATCCCTGTCGACCACGATCTACCCCTTGTGTCACCCCTTCGCGTCACTTCCCGTCCCCAGCGCCACCCTCAGTCATACGAAAATCGCCAAACGAGGAGAGGGGCCTGTTAAATCGTTTTCTGTCGCCGAGGACAAGCACGACCCTGCTTTCTTTTGAGAGAAAGCGCGATGCGACATCTCTCACATCACCTAACTCTACTTTCTCTATATTATTTTTGTAGGTTGTCAAGAAATTATCGGGCAGTCCATCATGCTCCAGCATCATCTGGCGCGTGACGATCTCGTTTGGCGTGGCAAAGGAGAAGATGAAGTTATTGATGATGGATTTTTTTGCCCAAACCAGTTCCTCGGGCCGAACCCCGTTGTTTTTAACCTCGTCCAGGATCTTTGTCATGGCGGACAGTGCATCCAGTGTGGAAGAGGCGTTCGCCATCGCGTAAGTGCCGAAGATCCCGTAGTGTGTTTGGGAAGAATAAAAGCTCCCGGCACTGTAGGCAAGTCCCAGTTTATTTCGCACCTCACCGAACACGCGTGAGCGGAAACCTCCGCTTCCAATGATGAAGTCGAGCACCTCGAAAGCGTAGAAATCGGGATGTTCCTTGCCGGGAGCGGGATGCCCCACCAGTACGATGGACTGAGGGGTGTCCTTAAAGAGATAATCCAGTGAGGCCTCTGGATGCACTGGCGGGGGAGGGAACCCCCCGGGCCCTCCGGGTGTGTCCCATCCTCCCAGGCGGGCCCGTATCTTTTCGAGCATATCTCCTTTTTGTATGTCACCCGATACGGCGATCATCACATTGGAGGGATGGAAAAACCGTTTGTGAAGCGCCACCAAGTCGTCCCGCTTCACGCTTTTGACCGATTCGATGGAGGAGAGCTTTCCCCGGGGATCGCCGCGGTAGATCAGGCGACGGAACTCCTTGAAGGCGGTTTTCTGGGGATTGTCACGGATTCTGCTGAGCGCCTCCGTCTCAAGGGCCTTTGCCAGGGTTATCTTTTCCTCCGCGAAGACCGGGTTCATGAGTATATCGGAAAATATCTTCAGTCCCTTGTCGAAGTCATCTTGAAGGACAGACAGGGAAAGGGTGCACGATTGTGTCCCCACGGAGATAGCAATGATCCCTGCGATAAAATCCAGTTCCTCGTCTATCCGGTCACCGGTCATAGACCGTGTCCCCCCGGTTCGCATCACAGCCCCCGTAAGTTTCGCCACCCCCTCTTTTCCGGGAGGATCATAGTAGGAACCCATCCGCAGAACGGCAGAGAGATTCACGAGGGGAAGCTCGTGATCCTCAAGCATGTAGAGGATGATTCCATTTTCAAGTTCGACTCTCGGTGCCTTCGGGGGTTCGAAGCGAAGGGGCGCGTACGTGATATTGTCCGGATTGACCATTGTCGCGCCCTGCCACGCGCACGAAGATAGAAACAGGAGAAGTAATGTTACGTAAATAGTTTGTCTTTTCATTCTTTCCTCATCAATCCGAGCAATTGGAAAAAAACTGAAAGAGTCGGACAGAATTAACAGGATTAAGTGAATCTTAGAAAAATATACGACCAATATATTTTATGTTTACCCTGTTATCCTGTCAAAATTTCTCTTCGGCATTATCGGAACTCACCAGTTTGGCGACTGTCCTGTTCCGGCGGGCCAAGTATTTCTTCGCGGTCGCCATGACATCTTCCGGGGTGACCTTTTCGAGGAGATCGAGAAATGTCGTGATATACCGCCAGTCCCCGCCCACGGTTTCATAGTAGGAGAGCATCCCGGCGAGACCGGAGTTTGTGGACAGGTTTCTCAAGAGATCGGCCTTCAACTGATTCTTTGCCTTTTCGAGTTCCTTCACTTCCACCGGCTCCCGCTTCAATCTGTCCAATTCCCCATAGATGGCCTCTTCTAACTCCTCAGAGGTGTGCGGGGAGATGGGTTCCGCGAATATGACGAAGAGATTCGGGTATCGGGCGCCCGGGTACCCGTTTGCCGTTGTCACATCGGCGGCAATCACTTTTTCTTTCACCAGTACCTTAAAAAACCTCGATGTCCTCCCCCCGGAAAGAATCGTATCGATGACATCGAAGACAGAGTCGTCAAAGGAGGGGAGAGTGGGCTTGTGATATCCTATCATGAGCCGGGGTGAGGCGTCGAAGACCAGTTCTATCCGCTTCTCTCCGGTCTGAGCGGGCTCTTCCGTGACACGCCTTACCGGTAACTTCTGAGGGGGGAGGGGGCCGAAATAGCGTCGTATGGTCTTCATGACCCCTTCCGGTGATACGTCACCCACGATGGTTATGATGGTGTTATTTGGTGTATAGTGGGTCCTGAAGAACCGCTGTATGTAGTCGATATCCAAGAAACGCATATCAGCGGCCCATCCGAGTACCGGTCGTCGATAGGGGTGTGCCATAAAGGCGGTGGATAAAAACTGCTCCATGAGCTTTCCTCTGGGATCGGAGGCCACCCGCTGTCTGCGTTCCTCCTGGATCACGTTACGCTCTGAATAGAATTCGCGGAAGACGGGATTGGCCAGCCTGTCCGCCTCTATTCTAGCCCACAGTTCTATCCTGTTTGACGGCAGGCTCACGTGGTAGGTAGTAATATCCTGACCCGTAAAGGCGTTGAGATCTCCCCCGCCATTTTCCGTATAGAGACGGTCTATCTCTCCCGGGATGTTCCACTTCCCGGCCTCCCTCTGGAGGGCCTCAAGACACATGCGGAGTTCCTGGATCCTCTGCCGATCGGCACTGCCTCCCTTCATCTCTTCACGATCAAGAGCGTTGCCCGTTTCATGAATTTTCTTGAGGATCTGTTTTTCTTCATTAAAATTAAGTGTTCCGATGGTTTCTGTTCCTTTGAAGCGCAGGTGTTCAAGGAAGTGCGCGGTCCCCGTATGGCCGTCTTCATCATCTATGGCCCCCGTGGGGTGGCTTATGTACAGAGAGACCGTCGGACCAGTATGCCTCTCAACAATCAAAACCTTAAGCCCGTTTTCGAGTGTGAACTCCTTCACTTTTTCTGTCAGGTTGTACGCATCGCAGGGCCCCGCGATGCCGCACAGGAACAGGAGACAGACGGCCGCGGCGACAAGTCCTTTCAGGAGGGTATTCGACAAGATCCGTGCGGAAGCCATCAGACCGTCTCCCCCTTTATTCTCCTGAAAATCCTGAAGGCGCAGTAGATTACACCCACCGCACTCACGAGGATGAGCATACTCGACGAAAAGAAATACATGAGGAACTCAAGGGGGTTGTTCAGGGTATACGAAGAGATGAGGACATCAATCCCCCGCGCCAGGAAAAAAAGAGAGACAATCCCTATAAAAATTTTCGATGCCCACCAGAAAAGTGTATTCATACCTCAATATCTCCGCGTTTCTGTTCCTGTCCGACCGTTGCCGACATATATTGTTGTGCGCTATTATAAATATCCGACGACTGTACCA
>Ga0208771_1000442_pt1 | contig 25110 bp, 21 predicted proteins | sample AntAceMetag02UKX_FD_184775 | JGI IMG/M metagenome (GOLD analysis project Ga0208771, IMG submission 184775) | Saline lake microbial communities from Ace Lake, Antarctica - Antarctic Ace Lake Metagenome 02UKX (SPAdes) (version 2) | ecosystem: Environmental > Aquatic > Non-marine Saline and... | reverse complement strand
CTGCTTGAGCCGATCGGCAATGTCCCACCTGCCGAGTTCGAGGAGCTACACTATCAGAGTCAGGAGGCTCCGGTCATGGTGGCCGGACTCACGTAAAGAACCCTCCGGAAAACCCGGGGCGGTTCAGTCGGGCGGCTGATCTGGAAGTGCGTGGCGATTGCATCTTCCGACGGGAACCGACTTCCTGGCTCCAGTGAGCGATCTCGGATTCCTCGCTGAAGGATCATGTACAGCTGGTAGTACAAGGGAATCGACGAGGACGTGGAAACTCCGCGTCCGTATGAGGACACGGCATCGAGGAAGCGTTCGTGTTTCGGAGCCTGTTTCGTCATCGGACCTCCAACGTGGCGCCTGTGCGATGCTCAACCATAACCTTGTGCTGACGTCAGAACAAGTCCCCGTGTTCGTATTGGATACTCATCGCTTTGCGTGCGTTCCTTGTTGACGAAGCCAGTGCGCGGGGACAGGCTTGCTCCCGGAATGTTGCAGGATCAACAACTCCGGTGAGCCAGGTGGATTCCGCTTCGGTCCGCTGCGCACCGACGGCACTCCGGATGGGCCTGCATCCCGTTTCAAGTTTGACTTCGCTGCCTCCCTCTCCTAGTCTGGTGAACGCGTTCCGAAGCGCTGAACTGCCTGCATCTCGCGGAAGCGCGCGAAGTGAAGAAGTGATAGGCCAGCTTGGATACGACGGAGGGATCATGGCAGATGAGGGGAAGGTCGTTCTAATCACGGGTGCCTCGTCGGGCATCGGCAAGGCGTGTGCGGATGCCCTCGCGCAGCGCGGGTATGTGGTGTTTGCGGCCGCGCGGTCTCTGCCCGAGGAGCAACTTGGCGGCGGCGCTTCGGCGCACGGACGGCACGGCATTCAGATGGATGTGGTTGACGAATCCTCAGTTGGGGAGGGTGTCGACCGGGTGTTGCTGCAAGCCGGGCGGCTTGACGCGGTGGTGAACTGCGCCGGTTTTGGAATCGGCGGGTCGATCGAGGATACGTCGATCGATGAGGCGAAGGCGATCTTCGAAACAAACGTGTTCGGGACCTTGCGCGTCTGCCGCGCGGCGCTACCGATCATGCGGGAGCAGCGGTCCGGACGCATCGTGAACGTCTCGTCTCTCGCCGGACGGATTGGCCTTCCCTTCCAGGGTCTCTACAGCGCCACCAAGTTCGCGATCGAGGGGCTGACCGAGGCGTTGCGGATGGAAGTGAAGGCGTTCGACATTCACGTGAGCCTGATCGAGCCCGGTGACTTTTGCACCGGCTTCACGGCAAACCGCCGCGTCGTCGACGATCCTGTCGATGGTTACAGGGAGCGGTTGCAGGATGCGCTTGAGGCGATGGAGTGCGATGAGACAGGCGGCGCGTCGCCCGATCGAGTCGCCAGGCTGTTGTATCGGATCCTGCGCGCGCCGTCCCCGCGACTGCGGTACACGGTGGGCCCGCTCTCGCAGCGACTCTCGGCGATCGGCAAGGCGTTTCTGCCGCCCAGTTTCTTCGAACGAGGAGTCATGAAGCACTACCGCGTGCTGTAGGAGGAGAACGCGCTTCCGGGAAGCTCTGCCTGGGTGCGCATCAAGAGGAATCCGACCAAGGAGTCTGCAGATGGACCTATTCGAGAAGTGTCGTCGGTTCAAGGAGGATCCAGGTTTCGCTCAGGCGTTGGGGTTTCCGACTAACCCAAGCACCGCGAAGGCGATGGGCCTCTACCCGTTCTTCATTCCCCTTAACGGTACCGAAGGGACGACGGTGACGGTCGGCGGGCGGCAACTGATCATGATCGGGTCCAACAACTACCTCGGACTAACCACGCATCCCAAGGTCCGGGAAGCTTCAGTCGAGGCGATCCGCGAATTCGGGACGAGTTGCACTGGCTCTCGATTCCTCAACGGCACGCTGGTCATGCACCAAGAACTTGAGCACAAGCTGGCGAGCTTCCTTGGCAAGGAACGCGCGATCGTGTTCAGTACGGGTTACCAGGTCAACCTGGGCACGATCTCCGCGCTCGTCGGGCGCAATGACGTGATCATCTGTGACAAAGAAGACCACGCGAGCATCGTCGACGGGAGTCGGCTGGCGCTTGGCCGGGTCGTGCGTTTTCGTCACAACGAGGTGGAGGATCTGGAGAGGGCGTTGAAGGCCTGCCCAGCCGATGCCGGGAAACTGGTCATCGTCGACGGCGTTTTTAGCATGGGTGGTGAACTATCGCCATTGCCCGACATCGTCCCGGTATGCAAGGAGCACGGTGCCCGCCTGATGGTCGACGATGCGCACGGCATCGGAGTGACCGGGGCCGGACGCGGTACGGCCGCCCATTTCGGGGTTTCCGAAGACGTGGATCTCATCATGGGAACGTTCAGCAAGTCGCTCGCGTCGGTCGGCGGTTTCGTCGCCGGCAGCGACGCCGCGATCGATTGGATCCAGCACTTCGCCCGATCCTTGATGTTCAGCGCGAGCCTCCCGCCGCCGAACGTGGCCGCTGCGCTCGCGGCCCTTGAGGTCCTCGAGCAGGAGCCGGAGCGCGTCGACCGAGTGAACGAGGTCGCGGAGCGGATGCGAGTCAGATATCGAGAGATGGGCTACGACGTCGGAGCGAGCGAGACGCCGATCGTTCCGATCTTCGTCGGAGGCGCGATGGAGGCGATGACGCTGTGGAAGGCCGTCTTCGAAGCCGGCGTCTACACAAACGTCGCCATTCCACCCGCCGTTCCCGAGGGGAAATCGCTCCTGCGAACGAGCTACATGGCCACGCACACGGACGATCAGCTTGTCGAAGTCGCAGAGATCTTCGCTTCGTTGCGTAAGGATCGTAGCATCCTGAGGTGAGTGGACGGCGTCGCGCGTTGCGGACGAAAGGGTCGCATGCGCATCACGGGCGAACCGGAGCCTGGAGTGGAGGAAGATGGATGCGGTTCGTCGTACAATACAATCCCGTGTGAGATGTGAGAGAGAGGTCCAATCTAGATGGCGAAGAACGGATCCGGCGACGCTGAGTTCCTCGACGGGCTCACGTATCAGCTCCTGGTGGAGCGTGCCAACGACGGCGTCGTCATCATCCAGGACGAGACACTTCACTACGTGAATCCCCGGATAGAGGAAATCTTCGGGTACACGGCCTCGGAGATGGTCGGCACGGAATTCACCGACTACCTCCATCCCGAGGATCATCCTCTGGTCGCGGAACGGTATCGGCGGCGGATGGAGGGCGAGGAGGTGCCGTCGATCTACGAGACCCGCGCTCGCAGCAAGAGCGGAGAGTACGTGTCCGTGGAACTCAACGCCGGGATCCTTACGTACAGAGGAAGACCGGCAGATGTCGTGTTTGTCCGAGACGTCAGCGAGCGGAGAGGTTCCGAGCAGGCCCTGCGGGAAGCGAACCGGAAGATCGAGCAATTACATCAGGCGGCCTATCGGCTCGCGGACTGCGGCGATGAGGATGAGGTCTGCCGTCAGACTGTCAAGGCGGCGGAAGAGATCCTGTCTTTCAGCAAGTGCACACTGGACATCGTTGAGGGAGACCGGCTCGTTGTCAAGGCGACGTCGAACGGACTCGGACCTGGCGAGAGCCGAGACGCTCCGCTCGAGGGAGGCGGGCTGGCCTCCGAGACACTGAGGACAGGGAAGACCTACGTGTTCGGGACGCTCGACGAGGTTCCGACGGCCCGTCCGACGCATTCCGATCTCCAATCCGGCATCAGCCTACCCGTGTCCACATTCGGCGTCTTCCAGGTTGCGGCGACGGAGCCGAACGCATTCTCGAGCGATGACGCGCGGTTGCTCGAGCTTATCGTGCGGCACACAGCCGAGGCGCTGGAGCGGCTTCGCCTGCAGCAGGAGCTGGAAGAGCAGGCGACGCACGACCCACTGACGGGTGTCTACAACCGACGCTACTTCACGGATCGAATCGGAAAGGAGCTCGAGCGGTCCAGGCGTTACGAGCATCCGCTCGCGTTCCTGATGATCGACATCAACGGCTTCAAGGCCGTCAACGACACGCTGGGACACCAGGCGGGAGATCGGGTTTTGTGCGACGTCGCCGGAGCCATTCAGGAGGAGCTGCGTAGCGTCGACATCGTGATCCGCTACGGGGGCGACGAGTTCCTGGCCGTCCTGCCGGAGACGAACGGCGAAGCGGACGTCATTGCCGCAAGGCTGCAAGAGGCGATCGAAGTCAGGAGCCGCAACGGAGAATTCTCGTCGCTTCCCGTTTCGCTGGCGGTCGGGATGGCCTACTGGTCTCCTGGCGGCTCGACATCGCTCGATGACGTCCTACGGCTGGCGGATTCCCGCATGTACGAGGCGAAGAACGCCGGCGCTCCGGCCGATCAACCTACCACAGCCTAGCTGCGCGAGACGACGACTCCCTCGATGCCTGTCTGTCCCCGGTTCGTGTTCCGGCACAGCAACGCGGTTCACCGTGTCCTTGGCGTTTCGCAGGTCCCGGGAGGAGTGGTGTCGTCGCAGAGCCTGCTGTATCGTGTGCCGGGAGGAGGAGACCGTGCACGAAGAACTCAGGCAAGCACTGGATTTCGCGATCGAGAAGGAGCGGGAGGCCGAGGCGTTCTACAAGGAGTGGGCGGCCGTGGTAACGAGCTCTGCGGTGGTCGAGCTTTTCGCCGAACTCGCGGCGACCGAACACGGTCACGTGGAGATGCTCTTGCGGATCACGCCTGAGGATCTCGTGGCGAGTCACGTGGGCAAGGAGGCCGACCTCAAGCTGTCCGATCTGCTCATGGACGTCGAAGCATCGAAGGGGATGTCCTTTCAGGAAGCGATGATCGTCGCCATGAAGCGTGAGGAGGGCTCCGCCGCCCTCTACGACGAACTGGCGCACCTCGGCGGTGAGGCGGAGTCGCTGTTCGAAGCGCTCGCCAACGAAGAGCGCAAGCACAAGCGACAACTCGAGACCGCGTGCGACGAGGGGATCCTGGTTGAGAACTGAGATGGAGCGACTGACGGTCGATCATCCGGGGTTGGCGCTCTTCCAGGAACTGCTGGAGATCCCGGCGCCCTCGGGACAAGAAGCGGCGATGGCGGTATTCCTCGCTAAGAAGCTCGGTGGTTGGGGGTACGAGACGCACGTCGACGAAGCGGGGAACGTGACGGTTCGGGTCGATGGAATAGCAGAAGATGCGCCGCTTGTCTGCCTCGCTGCGCACATCGACGAGATCGGCATGGTCGTGACCCGGATCGACTGCGACGGAAGCCTCCGCGTGACGCGGTCGGGCGGCCTTCACCCTTGGAAGCTCGGCGAAGGGCCGGTCGAGATCCTCGGGGATCGAGAGACGATCGGCGGTGCCGTCTCAATGGGTTCGGGCCATTCGCGTGCCGTCGTCAGCCAGGAGCTGACGTGGGACCGCGTTCGAGTGCTGACCGGCCTCACTCCGGAGAGCCTCGCCGAGCGGGGCGTTCGAGTCGGATCTCCGATTGTCCCCACTCGCGACGTGCGCGGGCCGTTCATCTTCGGCGATCCGCACGATCCGATGATCGCGGCATGGAGCTTCGACAATCGGCTCGGAGTCACCGTTCTCCTCCAGCTTCTGAAGCGAGCAAGAGACGAGGACCTTCGGCCGAGGTGCGGGTTCCTTGTCGCGTTCACCGTACAGGAGGAGATCGGATGCCACGGAGCGAAGATTCTTGCGCAGCGTGAGCGCCCGGACGTTTTCGTGGCCGTCGATGGGAGTTCGCTCGTCCCCGAGTGCCCGGTCGAACTCGATGGACGGCCTGGGATTCGCAGCAAGGATCGCGTCGCGACCTACGACCAAGGGCTCTTTGCCGATCTCTGCCGGCTGTCGGCTGACGCGGGCGTCGATCTCCAGCCTGTCGTCTACGATGGCGCAGCGAGCGACGCCAGTCTCGTCTACTCGATCGGGGCCTCGCCGAGGGTCGCCTGCCTCGGGTACGTCCGCGAATCGAGCCACGGATACGAGGTCGCTCCTCTCTCGACGTTCGAGAACTTGCTGACGACGATTGAGGCGTTCTTCGTGCGCTGGGAGGGCGGAAACTCGATCGCCGATCGAGTTTCCTGAAGGAACCCGAAACGGATTTCCTTGGATCCAGGTTTGGTGGCGCGGGGAGCTGTTCTGTGGCCAGAGACCCTCGGTGGGAACTGATTGCCGGCGGATGTGTAGATTCCGTGTTCGGGCGCACGGCGCCCCAGGGAGTGTTGGCCGAAGCACAGTGTGCGGACGCAAGAGGAGGTAGAGGCGATGAGACGAGCAGGGTTGGGTGTGTTGGTTCTGGTGGGGCTGATGGCGCTTGCAGCTTCGGGGCAGACGGGGTGCGAATGCGGAACACCGACCGAGCCTGGGTGTTACACCACGTTCCGATCGAACGAGATCGTCGAGTTCTCATTGACTGTCCCGGTCGAGTATTTCTGGGTCTACGACACGGGTGTGGTCCCATTGGTCACCGGGTGGTGGGTGGAAAGACCAGACGGAATCATCGTTAAGCACGTCACCTTTACCGAGCCGAGAGGGCACAACGTGTTGTTTCTCTGGGACCTCTCGACGGATGCCGGGGGAGCCGTCGAGCCCGGCGTCTACCGAATCGTGCTGACGACGACGTCTACGGGTCCAATCTCTGCAGACATCAAGATCGTCTCATGCTGTTGTTCGCTGTGCTGGAGCTGCTGTTGGACACCGTGTCTATGCCAACCGGCGATCTACTGCCCACCGGCGTGCGGCGAACTACGCCTCAAGCTGGCAAGCGCGGGGACGAGGAAATGCTGCGCGTTCACCATGACGATCTACGGGGAATTCGCACCGTAGGAAGCCACACGACCGGGTGAGGTGACGCAAGTCCCGATTCGCGAGCGCCTCACTGTCCGATTCCGCTGCACGACGGGCGCGTTGTGCGAACGTCGCGCGCGTCCGCGTCGCGGACGACCGCCGACCTCGTCATTGCAGTGCGAATACATAGTCTGGTCCTGAGTGGTATCGAGAACGCCACGACGCCTCCTTGACTCCGGAGGGAGGGAAACGAGACGAGAGCCGTTCCCCTCCCTCCACCTGCTTCGAGTGTCGAGCGATCTGGGCGTTTGATGACCGTTTCTCTTCCCTGTTCCGTCTTGATCTCCATTGGCATCTGTCCTCATCTTCGTCGAACCTCTCGCTGCACGGACACACGGCGTCAACCAAGACGCCCCGTGGGGAAAGGATCGCATCGACGATGAAGCGTGCACGATGGATTCCTGTGGCAGGACTGCTGGTTGGTCTACTCATTCTGGGAGCGTGCCGAGATTCCACGATTGTCTCGTTTCTCGACTCGCGATTGGAGAACGCTGTGCGCGCCGAACTCGGGCTTGGGACCGACCCGATCACGGTCTCCGACTTGGCCGAGCTGACGGAACTTGACGCTTCGGGTCTCGAGATTGCTCGCTTGGAGGGACTCGAAGCATGTGCTGGCCTCACGTATCTCGATCTCTCGGAGAATCACGTTTCGGACCTTGGGCCGCTCTCCGGGCTTCGCCGCCTGCGGACACTGATCCTTGCGAGCAACGAGATCGAGACTGTGGGGCCGCTCTCTGCGCTATCGAAGCTCGAAAGACTCGACCTTGACTTCAATTGGATCTCTGACATCGCGCCTCTGACCGAGCTCACGGGACTCCGCTGGCTGGGATTGTGGAACAGCGGGGTCAGCGATCTGGAGCCGCTGCGAAGCCTCACGGAGCTGCGAGAACTGGGCCTCGGCGGGAATCCCATTGGCGACCCGGCGCCGCTGGCGGGGCTGAGTCGGCTTGAGTGGCTGGGGTTGCCCAACACAGGGATCGAAGACCTCGCTTTCCTCGAGCAGATGTCCGAACTCGTCAAGCTGAGTCTCGGCGGGAACCGAATCGCAAACCTAGAGCCGCTTCGCCGTCTCGGGAAGTTGGAAGGCCTGGGTCTCGATTCGAACACCATCGCGAATCTCGGTCCGCTCTCGGAATTGACCGGACTTCAACGGCTCAGCCTGTGGGATAACCGGATCGTCGACATCTCACCGCTGGTCGGGTTGGTCGACCTGGAGGAGCTGTGGCTCGACCGCAATCCGGTTTCCGATATCGCGATCCTATCTCACTTCTCGAAACTGCGAATCCTCGGTCTGTCGGAGACGTCGATCTCGGATCTCACCCCGCTCCTCGAGAACACGGGCCTCGGGGACGGCGACGAGGTCGACCTAACAGGTGCGCCGGTCGATCTGTCGGAGGACTCCGACGGCCGTCGCGCGCTCGACTCGCTCGATCAACGAGGCGTGAGCGTTCGTTCCGGCACCTGATGGAGATCGCAGGACTACGAATCTCCGTCCATCGACCCTTCGACGTACGCGTTGTGGAAGATGAACAGCTGCTCGGAATCGAAGTCGGTGAAGACGAGCTTGTAGCAGTTGGTGAGGATGTAAACCCAGACCATGACGTTCGGCATCGGATCGCGCATGCTTGCGATGTCGTAATAGAAGTCCTTGTCGGCCCACCACTGCTTTCGGAGCTTCCGCTCGCCCGACCAGTCCTTGAAGCTTCCGAGGTAGCTTTCGAGCAGCCAGACGAAGTCGCCGAACTGGAGCTTCGTCCGCACGCCGGCCTGCGCCTCAGGGAGCGCCGGCACTTCTTCGCCATCGACGACGCGGACCCACGCCTCGATCATGTCACAGCCGCCGTGATAGGCCATCGTGATCGCGGGCGTGATCCGGCAGTTTCCATCCACAACGTACGGTCGCCCGGTCACCCGATCCATCACGAAGTCGAATCCGCAGAGGCCGTGGAAGTCGAGGTGGCGGACGATCTTCGCCGCCGCCTCCGAGCAGGCCGGATCGGCCATGCTCTCGCGGAACATGGTCGTCCCCCCGGTGCGCGGCATCGTCCGGATGCCCTGGTACATCACCTCTCCAATGACCTCTCCACGGTTGCACAGCTCGAGGGTGCAGGTCGTCGGGCCTTCGATCATCTGCTGAAGCATCGGGAGATTGTCCTCGTTGAGGCCGTTGACACGCACGACATCGAAGTACTGCTTCTCTAGCTGCTTGCGATCGTTGACGAGCCGCAGACCGGCGGCGCCCGATGCCTGCTGCATCTTGACGACGATCGGGATCTCGACCGTAGCGATCAGTTCTCTTGCCTCCGCAGTCGAGCGGGGGACGAAGATTTCCGGCGTGTCGACGCCGACTTCACGCGCCAGCTCGGCGAGCTGAACCTTGCTGTGGAGCCGCATCAGGGTCGCAGTATCGAGCATCGCGGTCTTCGTGGCCGCGAAGATCCGATCCCGGTAGTGACTCATGAGGAGGATCTCCTCGTAGGAAGGGAAGTAGTAGTCGTAGCGGCCCGTCTCCAGCTCCTGGAGAAGGCGCTTCGCATACTGTTGCGGCTTGTGCCGCATGTTAGGAAGCCTGATTCGCTTGGTCACGTACTTGGAGTAGGCGGCGTATGCGAAGTAGTGGCCCTCTGCCGCATACACTTCGTATCCCAATTGCCCGAAACGCCTGATCGCATGCAGTGCCGCAGGCTCGAACAGCCCGGTTACGAGAACCTTCATTGCTTGGCTCCTGGTTGCTGTGATGTCATGACTGAGCCCGTCGACGTCGCCTCGACGGGTAGCCCCCTCTCGCTCGGTGATCTGATTTCATGTTGTTGGCAAGAGCATACGTAGGGGGCGAACGCTCGGCAACTCTGGGTAGGTCCTGGTGGGAGAGGTTCTCGTCCGATACCGAGAAAAGCGGCAGGGCGAGCCGAAGCCCGCCCTGCCGTCGGGAAGCTAGTTACGTGTCTGGGATTGAAGGGCGGATCGCAACTCGGCCGCCAGATCCTTTTCGCCCAGGCCGCTTTGCAGCCCTTGGGAGACCGATCGGCGGAACTGCTTTCGCGCCCGCGATTCCTGCATCAGGCGGTGGATCTCGCATCGGCGCTTCGTGCGCTCGATCCGCTCCTCCACGAGACCTTGCATGGCCTCGTAGATGTAGATCACGGGATTCGGGAGCATAAGTGACCTCCTAGCCACACACCGGTGAGGCCCGCTCGGGCCGCATTCCCTGTCTACCATCCTCTTCGCGCGATGATCCGACGGCGCGGAGACCTATCACCGAAGATTCCGACTCGGTCATCGGGGTTCTCTCCTTCCTCTTGCAGCCTCTCGTGCCGTTCATCACATACATGGGTCGCGCACCACCACCGCTTCGGTTCGCTCCTCGAGCGGCCGTTTCCGGTGACGGATGCTTCGCACGTCCTCCTCAATAGGTCGAAGGGAGGGCGAATCGTCACTCTCGAGTTCCGCCGCAAGAACCGCGGCGCCTGGATTCGAATGCCGATGGAGTGAGGCTCGTCGCTCGGAGCCGCAGGACGATTGTCCCGTCAGGATGACTGTGTTGCGTGGATGGCTGCGCGCTGGCGCGCACTTCCGCGCCCGGGCGCGAGGACCGCCGAACCGCCTACCCGGAAAGGCCGCGGAGGGTAGCTCGCATCCGCATCTTCTTCGGACTGATGTTCAAGCCAACCTCCTTCGTTCTGGGTCTTGGTGCGTGTCGCGCGGACACTCGACGAGTGCCCACAACCGTGAGAAAACAGAGGTATACCCTACGAAGTACGGAATGCAAGTAGAGCCTCCCGAGAGAGTCTGAGCAGGGTTACCGGATCCCTGGGAGCACGGAGTCGAGCCGTTTGGGGCGCAAGCCTGCGTCTCCCCGGCGATTGACCTGGGGGTCCCAATGAACGTAGACTCAAGTTCAGATCGGCAGGAGATACCGCTGGAGGTGGGGGAGATGAAGAGGTCAGGGGTGCTTGTTGCACTCGGTTTGCTCGTCGTGGGGCTTGGTGCGGCAACATGGGGATTGTCCTTGTGTGACTATCGATCGCCGATGACAGCACTGAGCGATGCGCGGATGTCGTTTGCCTATCGCTACTACAACGACGCGGCCACACCGGTGATTGACGTCAATTCGGGGCGAATCGGCATCGACTACGACCAGCTGTTCGATTCGGCGAACTACGGGTTCACTCTTGGTGGCTCCATGGAACTGACCCTGGACGAGTTTGTGCCGAGCGGATCGCTCGGACAGGGCAGCGCCACGTTCCGTTTCTACCCGTTCGGGGAGGCGCTGTTCTTCGGATACGGCGGGATGGAAGCTTCCCTGGCTACCGGCCAGCCCCGACCTGGCGTGGACGTCCGTATCGGCCTTGGATTGGGCCGGTTTACCGATGTGACGCCGCTCGCCAAGGCCGTACTGATCGAAGAGGAGCTTCTGGTGACGGACGCGATCTTCGACGAACTTGCGGACGACGTTCTGATGGGGATTGCCGGCGTGATCGGCCGAAAGGCGGAGTACGAGACGACCAAGGGAGTGGTTGCCGACATCGAGAATCTGATCGAGGCCGTCGCCCGCGTCGAACTCGACGCGCGTGCGCTTCTCTCGATTGAGGAGATCATCGACGCGAAGGAACTGAAGCGGAAGTGCGGTTGGGCCGTGCAGGCTGGGATCGGATATGAGGTAATCGACCCGTTCGGCGGGGCACAGAACTTCGTCATCGTGGCGTCGGCCGACGCCGCGTTCGCGACGAGCCCTGGAGATCAGTTCCTGCTCCACGCCAGTTTCTCTGGCCCGGTGGCTTTCCTGGAGGAGAACACCCTAAGTGCGACGCTCTCCTACGAGTACGAGTTGAGCGACGAGAGCACGTTGGTCGTCAACTACGCCTTCCAGCGAGTGCAGCCGCTCGGGCTCGTGGCAAGTGTGAGTCATGCTGCCTCGATGCGGGTCGGGTTTGACTTCAACGGCGTCGACATCGGCCTTCAGGTTTCGCTCACACGGGAGCCGGGAGATCCCGGCTGGTCGATCGACGTCTCCGTCTCCGCAGCGATGGATCTGTTGTAGCCCCTGCAGTTCGAAAAACGAAGAGATCGGCAGCGCGGTGTTCAACTGTCGCGCCGCCGACCGTCTTCTCAGTTCGTGACGTTGATGGAGAACATCGTGCTCTCCGCTGGTTCGACAGTCTCCCACGGTCGCGCGTACTCGAAGCGCAGTACTTGTGTGCCGACTGCAAACGCCTTGTATCGGAACAGGAACACTCCCCCCCCGCCGACCAGGCTCGTCGAGCTTGGGAAGTAGTCGGTCCCCGAGACTGATTCGAGGACGGGCAACAGGTTCTCGGTGACATCGGACCACGCGAAGCCAGTCGTTGCGTTACCCGGCAGCGCGACGATCAAAGCATCCCCGTTGCGCAGTTCGACGACGCTTCCCTCGCCTTCCTCACGGACCAGCCGGTAGACGTTGATCGTGAGGCCGGAGAACGCGATGGGCTCGGGGACGTCGTTGTGCGGGGCCAAGCGAAGATCATTGACGATCGAGAACGTGACGAGGAAGGCCCCGCTGGTTGTGAAGACGGCGACGGAGTACTCGCCGGACGGCAGTACGCCTCCAGAGGGGGCCACGAGCTGTACGGCGCCCAGCCAAAACTGAGCCTCCACACGAGGATCGTAGACCGTATCGCTGACCACCGCGTCGTCTCGGAGAAGGGCGACATGCTCAACGAAGAGCTGATCAGCACCATTGCCCACGATCTCGAGGCCGACTGTCGCCCCGGGCTCGAAAGTCCCGGCATCGATCGCCAGACCGAGCAGTGTCTCATCGATGATCGACACAGAGTCGGCTGCCGCCACAGATCCCATCACAGTTGCGAGCATCGCCGTGCACCATGCCAGCCACAAGAAGCTTCGCCGTCGTCTCATTCGGACCTCCTTATCCGCTCTCAAGGGGTGTCTCCCGTGTCCTGTTCCTCACATCCTCGGGCCTTCCTCCGGTTCCGTCAAGTGTTCCGCTCGGACGAACACCCCGAAACCGGGAAGGAGAGACGGAAGGCGGTACGCGTGTTCGTTACATCTCGCCGGACTGCTTCAGGGAAGTGTAGCCATCCCCCGCGACAATCACGTGATCGAGGACGCGGATTCCGAGAAGCTCGCCGGCCCGGACGAGGCGCCTCGTGAGGGCGATGTCTTCGGCACTCGCCGTGAGTGTTCCCGAGGGATGATTGTGCGCAAGAAGGACGGCCGCGGCGCGATCCGTGATGGCATCGGCGAACACTTCGCGCGGATGGACCTGGCTGGAGTCGAGGAGGCCGACGGTGACGACGCGTGACGCGATCACCTCGTTCGCACCGCTGAGAGAGAGACAAACGAAGTGCTCTTGCTGCTTCCTGCGAATCTCCTGGAGGTAGGGCAGGGCGTCCGATGCTTGCGTGATCGTGACCCGCTCCATGGACAAGTGGCGACGAGCGAGTTCGACCGCCGCCGCGATCTGGCAGGATCGGGCTCGTCCCAGCCCCTTGATCGACTGAAGCGACTCCACATCAACCCGATCGAGGCGTCCGTTGAATCGGCGCAGGATCTTCGCCGCGAGGTGAAGGACTCCATGCCCCCGGATGCCGCTTCCGATGACAACTGCCAGGAGTTCGAGGTCGGAGAGCGCCGAAGGGCCCTTGGCCATCAGCTTCTCCCTTGGTCGCTCCATCTTGGGAAGGTCTCTCACATCGTTCCGATCCTTGGGGTTCCAGCGAAGCCCAGGCGGCTCGTACACGGAGTTGTCGGTCTTCCCGATCGCCATGCCGTCATTATGCAAAGAGTGAAGCCTACATCAAGACATAAGATCTGATAGTATTCGACAGAGCCGCTCCATCCCTTCCTCTCAATCGAGGCCGAGCATGAAGCCGGTGGTGCGATTCCGCGGGATCCCATAGTCCGATGTAGTGGAGGCTGGGGTCGCTGCGGCCGGCCGCCCGCCGACTCCGACAACACGCTTGGCAGGCGTACATGGGGAGCACGACAGGCGGAACCGTGCGGCTTTGAAGGAGGCGGGACGCCCCAGAGGATCACTTGGAAGCGCATGTTCCGCGCTTCGCCCCGGAGAGGGCTCAGTGACCGTTTCCAGGTAGGCGAAGCCGGGGCGTCCCTGGTGGCATGGTCAATGTCTATGCATCTGTAAGACGCTTGTCAAGTTTTTGTAGCACTAAGACAGCAGAAGTAGTGCTATGTGTCCCATGGGATGCGGAATTCCGGCCATGGTGGAACTTCGTCACCCGATGTAACCTGTGCTCAGAGATCATGCCGAAGAAGAACTACCGCATCGTCACGAAGGGAGACGCCGTGCGGCGAGCGCGCATCGTCGCCGGTCTTACGTCGGCTGAGTTGGCGCGGGAGGTCAACATCTCCCGTCCGATGCTCTCTTCGATCGAGAACGGAGCAGGAACGAGCGTCAAGACGGCCCACAGAATCGCTGACGCCCTGAACTGCGGGTTCAGCGATCTCTTCGAGATCAACAGCCTATGAGAGATCTGTCACTGGAAGCGGAGTCGATGCGCGGGCGAGACAGACTCGGGTGATGGGGTCGTACTGAGCGCGCTAGAGACCGACCCCGACGTGCGTCGCCCACTGAGCCTCCAGAAGCATGTCGACGCCCAGCGCTATCACGGGAGGCTCTGAGCCAGGCCGCCTCCGATGCAGAGAAAGCGTGATCGTTTGCCCGAACAGCGCAGTATCGAGGGAGCCGTACGTGAAATCGAAGGTGAGATTGCCACTGAGGAGGAAGCTGCCTCGGAGCTCTCTACCGTAGCTTGAGAGCGTCCACGAGAGTGGGAAACTGGAGAGTTCGATCCGAGCGTTGTCGAATGAGTGGTTCACGTAGCGCCCGCCGACGAGAGCTGAGGCCGTTAGGCCTCGGCCTGGGATCGACCGCATGCGAAGGTCTCCCAGCAACATCAGCTGGGGCGTGTAGACGCGGACGAGTTCGATGTCAGCGAACGGGTAGAGTGGAGGAATTCCCGAGCCGGCGACGATGCGCAAGCGCCACTCGTCGCTCAGCGCGATTCGGCCGTACGCTCCGATTGTGATCCACCAGCTCACGCGTCCCTCATCGCGATAAGGCTGCAGGCTGAGGTTGAGCTGGAAGCCGAGCTCTGTCAGCTCTGCGGCCGTGCAGACGACCGCGAAAGCGGTCAGGAATGCCACCAAAACCAGCGCTCTGCGCATACGTCTCCCTCCCCGCGTGTGCAGTCAACTGCATTCTACGTGGTTGGGCCCGCCGGAGGCGAATGGCCCGACGACGGGCGTCCGTCGATGGCTCAAGTGTCGCGAGGGATTACCGTGGAGCACCAGGTTCTCGAGAACGGATCCACGCCATCGCTACGGATCTCGCGTGTTTCCAGCAGCGGTCTCAAGGATCTCCAGGAGGAGAGGGCTGTGTGAAAGCCGGTTCACGGGCTGTCCATTGTTGTCTGCATCTCGCTCGCGGCATGAGCTAGGCGAAACACGGCCTCGGCGGTGCTTCACACCCAGGTACCGGTTTCCTCTGGGAACCGGCAGCCTTTTCCCTCAGTGCCCCGCTCGTCGCGGGCGAGGAGACGGAATCGTCAGATCCGATCTCCTTCGTCCCGCTTCCCCCGTACGAAGAAGGTGTGGATGAGGGCCGAGGCGAGCAGGTAGCAGCCGATCGTGATCGGAAAGAGGGCGGAGAAGCCCGGGCCCTCCTGCAGCTTCCCGCTGACCAGCGCGCTGACGCCGCGGGTCCCTTGCCAGCTCATCTGCATCAGGGCGCTCGCCGTCGGCCGTCGCTCGGGCGCCACAGCCTCCATGGCAAAGGCCGTGTAGAGCGGATTCCCCATGTTCATCAGGCTGGCGCGGGCGAGGAACCCGATGGCGGAGAGCGAGATGAGCGGAGCGTAGCCAAGAAGGATCAAGAACGGGATGGAGAGGAGCTGCACGACGACGACGGCGCGAACCCGGTTCAGCCGCTCTGCGACGATCGGTGCGGCGAGGGTCGCCAACGCCATCACCACCGACTGGAACGCGTACAGCACGCCGATGACGCTGTCCGACAGGCCGAACTCCGTCTTGAAGAAAACGTTGAGGAAGGGCACAAGCGCGCCGGCGCCGAAGCCGATGATGACCTGGGGCAGGAAGAGGCGGATCAGCTTTCCGGGCGGTCGGAACATCTCGCGCAAGCTCGGGCGGGGTCGCGGCTCCGTCGATTCGGGAAGCGGAGCCATCCGCAACAGCGGGAGGATCGCCAACGCGAGGAGACCGGCCCCCACCCACAGGGATGCACGATAGGCGAGCGGATCCTCGGCTCCGATCGATATCGCCCGAGCGACCAAGGATGGCAGCACGCCGGCGAGGAGAAGACCGAAGAAGCTGGCGAGCATCCGCGTCGCAAACTGAACGCTGAACAGATGAGTTCGTTCGGTGGATTCGCTGTTTTCGGTCATGAACGGAGCGCTGCTCACTTGCAGCATCGTCGTACTCAGACCACGGCAGGCCGCGAACAGCACGAGCCCGAGGACGCTCGTCGAGAACGAGATGCCGAGGACCGAAGCCGCCATGAATACCGCGCCTCCGATCAATACCGACCGGTATCCGATGCGATGCCCAAGCATCCCGGCCGGGATCGCGGCGGCGGTGATCACCAGCGGCGGAAGTGCTACAAGCGCGCCGAGGAAGGCGCGATCGTAGCCGAGCGACAGGACGTAGAAGTTGAACAGCAGGCGCATGATCCCCATCGCGAACCCGCTCGCGAAGCTGTAGAGCAAGTACAGACGGGCGTTGCTTTGAAACCGTCTCAGCTGAGAGAGGTAATCGCGGACCGGGGGCATGGAGCGCGATTGTACTGAGGGAATGTCGATACGCACGCCGGCGACCTGGTTCGGGCAGGCAGGTGACGTGGCCCGCTTCCGAACGAGGTCGCCGATCGCGCCACCTCACGATCCTGGTTGGCGAACCACCGGGATCAGTCCACAAGGCGCGGAGCACTCGGTTCCGGTCGGCGGCTGTCGTTCGCGTCGTCGCGGCTCGGTATGATCAGCCGTCCGGGGGTGAAGGTCATCGATCGCATCGAGGAGATCCTGAAGCGCTACTGGGGGTACGAGTCCTTCCTCCCGTTGCAGCGCGAGGCGATGGCGTGTGGGCTGAGAGGACGCGACTCCCTCGTCGTTCTCCCGACCGGTGGAGGGAAATCGCTCTGCTATCAAGTGCCGGCTGTTCGTCTCGAGGGGATGGCGATCGTCGTCAGCCCGCTGATTTCGCTGATGAAGGATCAGGTTGACGCGCTCGTCGACAGCGGCGTCGCCGCCGACTACCTGAACAGCAGCCAGGCAGCGTCCGAGCAGGACGACGTCGTGGCTCGCGTACGAAACGGCGAGGTGAAGGTCCTCTACGTTTCGCCGGAGCGGCTGATGATGGAAGGTTTCCTGCGATTTGTGGGGCAGCAGAACGTCTCATTCGTCGCTGTCGACGAGGCGCACTGCGTCAGCATGTGGGGCCACGACTTTCGCCCCGAGTACCGGCAGCTCGGTCGGCTGAAGCAGATCCTCCCTGGCATTGCGATCCACGCGTACACGGCGACGGCGACGGGGCACGTACGTGACGACATCGTCAAGCAGCTCCGGTTGTCTGATCCGAAGATCCTCGTGGGCTCGTTCGATCGTCCGAATCTGATCTACTCGGTCGAGCGCAGGATCGACCTTGTCCGGCAGGTATGCGACGTCCTCGATCGCCACAAGAACGAGTCGTCGATCGTCTACTGCATCCGCCGTGCTGACGTCGACAACTTGGCCGAGCGACTGCGCTCGGCTGGCCACCGCGTCGCGCCGTATCACGCCGGGCTCTCCGACGAGGAGCGGAAGCGCGCACAGGAGGCGTTCATCCGAGAGGACATCGATATCATCGTCGCGACCGTCGCCTTCGGGATGGGAATCGACAAGTCAAACGTACGAACGGTGATTCACGCCGGGATGCCCAAATCGCTCGAGCACTATCAGCAAGAGAGCGGGCGCGCCGGGCGGGACGGGCTCGAGGCAGAGTGCGTGCTCCTCCATGGATCCGGCGACTACGGCATCTGGAAGTACATCATCGAGCAGTCCGAATCGGCGCAGGCGCGTGACATCGGCCTCGCCAAGCTCGGCGACATGTCGGCGTACGCCTCGGGCGTTACCTGCCGGCATCGCGCCCTTCTTCGGTACTTCGGCCAGGATCTGGAAGTCGAGGGCTGCAAGGCGTGCGACGTCTGCTTCGGAGATCTGGAACTGGCCGACGACGCACTCGTTGGCTCCCAGAAGATCCTTTCCTGCGTCTACCGGCTCGAAGAACGCTTCGGCGCCGACTACACGGCCGGCGTCCTCACGGGCTCGCGGGAGCAGCGGATCCTCGACAGCCGGCACGACGAGTTGTCGACCTACGGGCTCCTCTCCGGTCAGGCCAAGCGGCTCGTGCGTGACTGGATCGAGCAGCTCGTCGGACAGGGATACCTCGAGAAGCGGGGCGAGTACAACGTCCTCAAGATCACGGATCGCGGCTGGCGTGCGATTCGCGGTGAGGAGACGCCGCGGCTGCTGAAGCCGGCCGAGCGCCGCGAGAAGCGCGCCGTGCCCGATTCATGGGATGGCGTCGACCGCGGCTTGTTCGATGCACTGCGCGTTCTCCGGCGCGAGGTTGCGCGCGAGAAGCACGTACCCGCCTACATCATCTTCAGTGATGCGGCGCTTCGAGACATGGCGCGTCGAAGACCGTCGACGGTCGAGGAGTTCCTCGACGTGTCCGGCGTCGGCCAGACGAAGGCGCGGCAGTACGGCGAGCGATTCGTCGTCGCGATCGACCACTACTGCAGGGGGCACGAGCTTGGTCGCGACGTGGATCCGACTCTCAGGCCGGCGCCGAAGCCGATTCGAAGACGGCGCAAGCGTGCCACCGTGAACCTGTCACGCCAGCTTGCGTTCACCCGCTTCGAACAGGGCGAATCGGTCACGGCGGTCGCCGAGGCGATCGAGAAGACGGAGACGATTGCCCTCAAGTACCTGTTGGACTACCTCCGCGAGCACGGTCTGACGTCGCCGGAGCCGTGGGTGAGCACGCTGACGTTTGAGCAGGTTGCGGACCTCTCCCGGCAGACGGGGACAGCCAGCCACAAGGCGATTCGGAAGACGTTGGGCGGACAAGCCACCGACGAAGACGTGCAGATCTGTCTTGCCTGTCTAGCGAACCTCGAGTAGAGGAGAGTTCTCGTGTGTGCGCGTTGCTCGGCGTTCGTCTGTAGCGTGGAGCTGCCGGGTTCGGTGGATGAGTCGGCCCGGTCACAATCCTGAGCGACTCAGCCAACGGGTGAGTCGCCGACATCCCAGCCAAGAGCAACTCAGCTATTTGCTGAGTTGCCGACACCCAACCGAAACCGACTCATCCGCCTGATGAGTCGGCGTGGTCACAATCCGGCAGCAGTGTCTCGATCTCGCGGACGGGGCGATAGAGGTAGGCTGCGATCGTCACGGCGGCGCCGAGAAGGCCGAAGAGAACGAACATCAGCCCCATTCCCGCCCCCGGGCCCGTCCCCACCAGCGGCGCCAACACGTTGGCCAGAGGGGACGTGCCTCGCATCAGCGGCTCGAAGATGCCATCGGCGAAGACGCCACTCAGCGGAAGGGCGATCGCTCCGCCGATCTGTCCGATCATGATTCGCGCTGAGAAGACGCGTCCCTGAAGGTGTGCCGGAACCTTCGTCTGCCAGATGGAGTGGCTCGACCCGCTGGCGATCGGAATCACCGACGAGATGACGAACGCACCGACTGCCCACATCACAAGACCGCGGCCAATACCGATCAACGTGTTTCCGATCAGCGCCGCGATAAACACACTACCGAGAAGCGCAAGCATCTTCCGCTTCGGGCCGCCCCACACGCCGAGCAGAACGCCGCCGACAACGCCGCCGATGCCGAACAGCATTTGCACCGTGCCAAGGACGATCTCGTTGCTCCCCGTCCGAGCGAGGATCATCGGCGAGAGAACGCCTCCGCTGAAGGACAGCATGAAATTCACAAACAGAAAGAAGAGCAACAGACCGACAAGGCTGGGACGAGCGAAGATGTAGCGGAAGCCGAACAGGCTGTCGGACAGCAGGCTCCGCTGTGCGTCTTCGCCGGCCGGTCCTTGAGCCGGCTGCGGGACGTGGACGAACAGCAACGTGCTGATCGCGAACGAGAACGTCACGATGTCGATCACCATGATCCCCTCGATGCCGATGAACGCGAGCAGCGCGCCGGCGGCCATCGGGGCGAAGATCGTCGGGATGGATCGAACCATCCCGTAGAGCGCGTTCGCCCGCGTCAAGTGGTTCTTCGGGATCATCAGCGTGATCGACGCGGAGTACGCCGGGAACTGGAACGCCTGGAACGCACCGGAGAACGCGGCGGCGATGTAGACGTGCCAGATCTCGAGTATGCCTAGGCTGAGCAAAATGAACAGTGCCACGGTGGCCAGACCGGCCGCCAGGTCGCTCAGGATCATCACCAGTTTCCGATTCCAGCGGTCGACCAGCGCCCCTGCGATCGGGCTGAGCGCGACCATCGGGAAGAACGCGAAGAACCCGACCAAAGCCAGCGCGGTGGCTCGTCCGGTGAGCTGCCACGCCCAAATCGTGAGGGCGAACGATGTCATCCCCGATCCGAGCATCGACACGACCTGCCCAAACCAGACGATCGTGAACCCGAACATCCCCGAGAATCGAGATGTCACCATCGGAACCTCCCTACGTTGACCGTCAATGCGCGACGGCGGAAGCGTCAGTATCCCTCACGAAGAAGTCGCTTCACCAACGAGGGACGGCTCGGAATGGCGATCCCCGGCCAGCGAGCTCACTGGATCTCAAGAACAGAACGAGACTTGCTTCCCTTAACTCGCGAGCACCGATACCAGCGTGACGCCGGCGACGACCAAGGTGCCTCCGATCAGGACGCGACGCGTGATGCGTTCGCGCAGAAAGACGGCGCCGAAGATCACGGCGAAGAACAGGGTGAGGCCACTGAGCGGGGATAGCAGACTGGCATCGGCACGCTGGAGCGCAGACAGCCAGAGCACCCATCCTAGGAAGATGCCGAGAAACGACGAGAGGAATGCGATCCAAAGGACCTTGAGCTCGAAGCGCATCCGCCGGCGGATCAAGCTGGGCAGCGCAGCCACCGTCCAACAGACGATGGCACTGCTCGTGAACAGGAATTGGAACGCGATCGGGCTCATGCCCCCGTCCATGCAGTACTTCGTCGGCACTGCGGTGCTGAATCCCCAGACAATCCCGGCCGCGGCCGCGGCGAGCAGTGCGAGAAGGCTGTGTCTGCCGCTTCGTTCTTCGCGAGAGCGGACAAGGAAGAACGTACCGGCAATGACGAGGGCGCCTGCGCCAAGCGTGATCCAACGCGCCCGCTCCCCCAACACGACGATTGCGCTGACGACGCCCCAAAAAGGTCCCGTGTTGGCGAGGATGTTCGTCTCATGGAGCGAGCCGTGCGAGTGCGCGTAGTAAAAGAGAGCGGTTCCGATGAATGCGTTGAGGCCGCCGCCGGCGAGTCCTACGAGCACGAGATCGGCGGATCCGAAGGCGAAGCCATCGGTTGCCCAGGCGTAGGCGGCGATGAACGGGAGCCCGATCCATGGCCGAAGGAGGCCGAAGCCGATCCAGTTCATCCGGGCGACGCCCATTCTCATCAGAAGCCACGTGGTGCCCCAGCAGAGCGTCGCGCCAACGACCAGAAGGACAGTGATCAGATCCATGGCCCGCCTCCTTCCGCGTGTAGGGGCGGATCATACCGCGATTCGCCCCATGGCGCCGCTTGTCTCGGCGGGCCACGAAAGGAGAGGGGCTCTTGAGCTGTTCGCCTGCGTCGGACTAGCCTTCACGCTCCTCCAACCACGCCTGGACGTCACCAAGGACGAGAGCGTGCTCAGGCTCGTTGTAGATCTCGTGATGCAGGCCGTCGTAGATCCTGAGCGTCTTGTCGGCTGAGCCGGCCGTTTCGTGCAGGATTCGCGAGCCGTCGGGGTCGGCCAGCCTGTCTTCGCTGCCGTGGAGGATGAGGAGCGGGAGCGTGATCCTGCCCGCCTCGCCCAGCGTTCTCTGCATCGCCTTGAGGATCTCGGCCCCCATGCAGGCGGTCGTCTTGCCCGTGTAGACCAGCGGATCATCGATGTACGCCTGAACCACGGCGGGATCGCGACTGACGCCGTGCGCGTCGACGGCCACCAGCCCGATCCTGGGAACTACGAACGACAAGAGTCTGCTCAGCAGGACCGTGGTCGGTGAGATGTTGTCGGGAACCTTGACGAGGGCTCCGGAGAGGATCGCTCCTGCGAACGCTTCCTGGCGATCAAGCAGGAATCTCGCGGCGATCAGCGCGCCCAGGCTGTGTCCGACCAGGAAGAGCGGCTTCTCCGGGTGCCGGTCCCGTACCCTGTCGACGTGCATTCCGAGGACGTCCGTCAGGTCCTCGAATTGTTCCACGAAGACCCGCTGGCCGCTCGATCGGCCGTGCCCGACGTGATCGTGGGCGTACACGGCGTAGCCCCGTGAGACGAAGTGGTCGACGAGGTTTCCGTATCGTCCGCAGTGCTCTGCGAGTCCGTGCACCACGACAAGCGCGGCCCGCGCTTCGCCCTCGGGCGACCAATCCTGGCAATAGATGGTGGCCTTCCGGACACCCGTGAAGGTCCCTTCTCGATGTTTCATCTTTCTCCCGGCCGGCCAGGGCAAGTCACTGCGTGTTCCACCCCTTGGCCCGTTCGACCGCACGTCGCCAGTCTTCAAGCAGCCGCTCGCGGAGGTCGGCAGACATCGAGGGCTCGAACCTCTGGTCTTCCTTCTGCAAGCCGCGGATCGCCTCCACGCCGCCCCAGAGACCGATCGTGATTCCCGCGGCGTAGGCCGCGCCCCGGGCCGTGGTTTCGAGGTCTCTCGGCCGAATCACGGGTACTCCGAGGATATCGCTCTGAAACTGACAAAGGAAGTCGTTGCAGGCCGCGCCGCCCCCGACGTGAAGCTTCGCGATCTGCTCGCCTGTGTCGCGTTCCATCGCGCGGACCACGTCGTGCGTCTGGTACGCGATCGCTTCCAGCGCGGCGCGGACGAGATGCTCGCGGCGTGTCCCTCGCGTCAGCCCGATGATGAGCCCGCGGGCGTTCGGATCCCACTGTGGAGCGCCCAATCCCGTCAGCGCAGGAACGAAGACAACACCGTCGGTGGAATCGACCGCCCCGGCGAGTGCCTCGGACTCGGCGGAATCGGCAAGCAGGCCCAACACGTCGCGCAACCACTGAATCGCTGCGCCGGCGACGAAGACCGATCCTTCGAGAGCGTACGAAGCCGCCTCATCGGGGGCCGTACGCGCGATCGTCGAGAGTAGTCCGGACTCGCTTCTCGCTCGACGCGCGCCCGTGTTCATCAGGAGAAACGCGCCGGTTCCCCACGTCACCTGTGCCTCTCTCTCCGATGTCAGGCCTTGTCCGAGAAGCGCCGCTTGCTGGTCTCCCAGCATCCCGGCGACCTGCACGTCGCCGCCCGAGACCAGCTCCGGTCTGACCGCTCCGAAGACCGACAGGCTTGGACGAGCGACGGGAAGACACGCGCCCGGAATCCCGAACAGCCCGAGAAGCTCCTCGTCCCACTGTTGATGGTCGATGTCAAACAGCATCGTGCGAGAGGCGTTCGTGGCGTCTGTCGCGTGCTTGCCGGTGAGATGCCACAGAAGCCACGCGTCGACCGTACCGAGAAACGCCCTTCCCTCGGTCGCCCGCTCGCGGAGTCCCGGCACATGGCGAAGCAGCCATTCCATCTTCGTGGCCGAGAAGTACGGATCGATCGAGAGTCCGGTTCGCTCACGAATCGATTCCGCGTCCTCACTCCCAGCCAGTTCGTCGCAGCGCTCGGCGGTTCGCTTGTCCTGCCAGACGATCGCCGGGTGAAGCGGTCGCCCCGTCTGCCGATCCCAGGCGATGACCGTCTCCCGCTGATTGGCGATGCCGATCGTCGTAAGTCTGTTGGGATAGGCTGAGTCCTGAGACAGCACGTCGCGGAGCACGGCGAGCGTCGCTTCAAGCATCCGATCCGGATCCTGCTCGACCCACCCCGGCTTCGGCGTCTCGACCGGGATTTCCTGGTACGCTGCGGCGAAGCACCGCCCATCTCGGTCGTAGAGCGCAAACCGAACCCCGGTCGTACCAAGATCGATCGCCCCGATGACCGTCTCGCTGTGATTCCCCGCCGGCTTCACGTCACATCCCTCCAGACTGAAGGCTAGCCGGCCCTCGCGTTTGACGCAATTGTCGCTTGTCGAACCATCGTCGATCCGCTTAGGATACTGCCACGGTCACGGGGAAGAGCAGGCCGGAGCGCCGCCATTCCACGGACCGACTTCGGGGGTGGAATTGATGAACGAGTCGTCTGTCGTCCGCACGTACGGCTATCGCTGGGTCATGCTTGTCGCCTTCATGCTGGCGGTCGCTGTCAACCAGCTCCTCTGGATCAGCTTCGCTCCGATCACGGGGGACGCCGCCGCCTTCTACGGTGTCTCCGACCTGGCGATCGGCTTGCTGTCTCTCGTGTTCATGGTCGTCTTCATCGTTGTCTCGATTCCGGCGTCCTGGGTGATCGATACCTACGGGATTCGTGTCGGTGTCGGGATCGGCGCTGTGATGACCGGCGTCTTCGGCCTGCTGCGAGGTCTGATGGGCGCCGACTACACGTGGGTTCTGGTTGCGCAGATCGGGATTGCCGTCGGACAGCCGTTCGTGCTGAACGCGATCGCCAAGATCGCCGGGCGTTGGTTCCCGATGAACGAGCGGGCGACCGCCACCGGCCTCGCCTCGCTTGCGATTTACGTCGGGATCTTCGCCGGGGTCGCCATCACGCCGATGATCGTCCTTCGATCGAGCATTCCGACGGCCCTGCTCGCCTACGGCGTGCTTTCCGCCGGGATCGGCGTGCTTTTCCTTGCGCTGGCTCGGGAACGTCCGCCGACCCCGGTCGGACCCGAAGAGCGATCGCTCGTCTTCGACGGCCTGAAGAGCGTCTTTCGGAATCGTGGATTCCTGGTGCTCCTCGTCCTGTTCTTCATCGGCCTCGGCGTGTTCAACGCGGTCACCACGTGGATTGAGGACATCGTTCGGCCGCGTGGGTTCACGATCGATCAAGCTGGCCTCATTGGCGGGCTGATGGTGATTGGCGGGATCGTCGGCGCGGTCGTCATTCCCCAGCTCTCGGACCGGATGAAGCGCCGCGTGCCATTCATCCTTCTCGCCCTCGCCGGTGCGGTTCCCGGCATGCTCGGGATCACGTTCGCGACCAGCTACTGGCTCCTTC
>Ga0208771_1000437_pt1 | contig 25327 bp, 35 predicted proteins | sample AntAceMetag02UKX_FD_184775 | JGI IMG/M metagenome (GOLD analysis project Ga0208771, IMG submission 184775) | Saline lake microbial communities from Ace Lake, Antarctica - Antarctic Ace Lake Metagenome 02UKX (SPAdes) (version 2) | ecosystem: Environmental > Aquatic > Non-marine Saline and... | reverse complement strand
TGTTGCGGATGAAGTGATTGCCAGCGGTGCAGTCGGTTCATTTCACGTTGAGGAAGGGATTCAGGTACAATCTAGTAACCTGACAGATACAGAGGATACTTTCGCTACCATAGGTCAGAAGGTCTATTTTGACACAGCAACCGGCAAGTTCAGTGATACTCTCACTGTTGACTACTATCTTGTAGGTCACCTGCTGACTGTCAAAGACTCTGATGGCGTGATCCTCTTCGAGAAAGAGCGCTATGCTGTTGTAGTCACTGCAAGCCTTGTTGCATTGATCACCGCTGTTACCGAACTCTCTGGGAAACCTTTCAGAAAAGTAGCAACCTTGACCAGTGTTGCTGCCGCCACTCCTGTGGATATCCTGACTGCTGCAGAAGTCGGTGCCGGCAAGACTGCCTACATCACCAGCTTCTTGGCTAAGGTCAATGGTGTTGTCGCATGGGAAGGTGAAGGAACTATTGTAACTATTCAGGATGACAGCAATGTTGTTGGCATCACTCTTGCTAAGGCCCAACTTACCTCACAGGCTCTGCTTGATCTGCTTGCTACTGGGGTTACTCTTGGCGTTGCTGTTTCTCTGGGTACTGGATTTACCGCCGCTAATGGTTTGGTAATCTTGGCTGATGGCGCTTTTGCCACTGGCGGAAGTGATATCGTTGTAACCCTTACCGGTTATATCGCATAAGGAAGGGGAAAAACTATGCCTATTAAAATTATGAATCGTGACGCACTCATCGAAGAGCGTCTCAAAAATAAAACTGCTACTCATGCAGTAGTATTTAGTGGAAACGCCACTGAGAACCTTACTGCCGCAAACCCAACTGTCTTGAATCAAGCAATTGTTGAAATGACCAATAATCACTGGGTTGGCTCTGCTGGTAATGTCAAACTCTGGGATGAAATCAAAGTTCTACAGAAGAAGTTCGTTGCCGAGAATGCTGCACAAGCTCCTGATGCTGAGACCCTCGCTGCTCTCGTGTCGAAGATCTTTATCGACATGACTAGACGTGCTCAGGAATCACCTGACTTGACTAGCATGATAGCAACCGAGATTACTAACTTTGACTTCCCTGAGAATGTAACCCTCAGAGACATCATGAAATATCGTGGTAAGTTTATGAAGATTAGTGGGACTAATGACAGTGTCCCCCTCATCGAACAGAATCTTGCCAATGTGGATACATTCCCTATGGAAATCTTGGCTCTTGGTTGGAAAGATAGCATTAAGAATATGCTTTACAACACCTTGCACAATATGCAGAAGGTTTTGGAAGCTGTTGTTGATGCTCACACCGATGCACGTAATAGTAAGACTGTGGGGATGATCGTTGGGGCAACCTATGTTGCGACTCAAAGCCAAGCAGCCGATGCTACAGCGAGCACAACCTTTGACGAGAAAATGTATACAACTTTGAGAAAGGCAGTCAAGAAATTGAAAGGTCTCAAAGATATTCAAACAGATAGACCTATCTCTGTACCTTCCATGATGCTCTTGTGTAATAGCGCAAATACATGGGATATCGAGCGTGTCGTCAATGGCCAGCTTGATCTTAATGGTGCCGCAGGTGCTCGTGGTAATAACCGCCAGGCTCTGCCTATCGCTAGTATCGTTGAGTATGATCGTGGTATTACTGATGGCTTTACTTGGGGGAAAGAGACTCTCTCCTTCCCTGGCGTAACTGCTGGAAAGGCTTACCTATTCGTACCTAAAGAATATCTCTGGGTTGGGAACAAGCGACCTCTGACTATGGAAACAGGCCGAGGATCAGTTCTCCAACTTTCTACAGAGGAACGTGCTTGGTATGGTGTCCAGGGTGAGTATACCAAGGTTTTCTTGGGATCATCTTTCCCTTCGACTTCCGTTGGCGCTGGATACGGAGCAATCATCGAGATTACACTACCTACCGAAAGTTAAGCAAGATTTACGAGATTATACGAGGAGCATTAAGTTGCTCCTCTTTTTTTATGCAAAAAAAAGAATTTGATAATGTATGTTTTATTTTTATGCACAAAAAAACCCCCTGCGATGAACAGGGGGAAAGGAGGTATGAGATGAAATAAAGAACTAGATAAGTAATGATACACCTAAGATTAAGATTATGTCAAGCACAACATTGACATAAGAGGATTTATGACTGATAATAAGAATATGAATATAGAGAGTATTATTGATATCAGAGAACGCATAGCAGACCCAGCCGGTTTCATTGAGATAGTGAGTGTTGTTAGCCTACCTTCAAGCCCTGATGAGCAGACTGCCTATAGGGTAGCTGATAACACATACCTAGATAGCGATGGAGAGAGAATAGATCTCATCATATCTGATGGGGCGCTTGATGCCTTGATCACCACATATGGGATAGATAAGGCCCAGTGCTATAGCTATTCCAAGATTAGACAACAACTAGGAAGCCAACTCTCCATCAAGAAGCTCTCTGCAGGAGCAGACAGCACAGAGTTCATCTCCCTTGCTGAAAAGTATCAGTACTACAAGAATCTTGAGAATGACTGCAAGGAGAAGGTAGCTAGTACGAATGGGAATAACTCAGGCAGAATGGGTCAATCTATTCAACCCATTATTGGTGGTGGAAACTTATGAGCAGAGGAATGGTTTCACAAGCAAGATTATCAATATTAGCACAAATAAAACTTGACAAATCAAAAATAACGATAATGAGAAAACCAATTATTAATGATGGCTTTGGAAATATGATTGAAGATCCTTATGGTGATTCAATGCCATACGTATATAATGTGAGATTAAGTCATGATAAAAAGGGTCCATCTAGCCTAGAGTCAAGCCCAGCAGGGTTTACATCAAATCTATATCGGTTCATAATTATGGACTATAAGGGCGGTATCAATGAGGGCGAGACTTTTTCATGGAGAGACAAGAAATACGCAGTAGGCGTAGTCGACCCACTTACCATGAGTGGTAAGATTATCGGGTATCAAGCACCATTGAAGGAGGCTGTATGAAAATACCAATGAGTGAAATAAGACAAGGAGTTTTATTCTTATGAAAATACCAATGAGTGCCTCTGATGAGGGACCCGATGATAAGCCTCAAAGGACTGATGCATATATCATTAATCCGTATTTCGAGAAAGAGTATTTAACATTTCAAGAATCATTAGACTTGTTGAATATTATCACAGGGGAGTTAATAGCAGATGGCAACCGCACATAATGTTGGTAGAAATATAGCGAGTATATATGAGAGAAGGCGTGTACAAGTGTATGCTCTCTGTCTTTTATACTCTGCCAAGGCTCTTCAATCTTTTCAAGTTAGACAGATGAATAATGAGTTTTGGCAAAACAGAACTGGAATTGCAAAGGATACAGTATTCAGCAAGGCCTTCAAAGACGGTGACGTGGTGGGATTTTTCTTGGCACATACTCAGCAATATGGGATAAGTCTTGAGCTAGAAAATGACAGGCGGAATGAAGCAATACGTCCTGTTATCAATGAAATGCTTCCATTATTTCAAGCAGATTTGAAAAAGTTATATGGTGCATCATGATAAGTAAAATTGTTGAACAATTAAAAACAGGACTCGTGAATAATGTGGTACCGTTTGGGTCATCATCATTGCCTGCCCCTCCGTATCTTGTCGTGAAGATGGAGAAAGACCCTATTGGAAGAGGTACTGTGTATAGAATTATAGGACATTACTCCCCAGGACAAGTATTATTTCTTGAGGATTATATGAAGAAAAACGTGCCTGATTTGCTAGATGGATTTACAGCAACAGAGAGGCATGGGAATTATCAAAAAATTGATTTATTGGACGAATGGTCGGGGATTGTCACAGAGAATGACGACAACACCATTTCTATGGAAAGACAATTCCTGGTCGCAGGAATATTATATTAAGAGGAGCAAATTATGGCTGATAAACAAAGTGCGATTTACGGTTACGGATTGGATTGGGTGCGTTTTTTCGCACTTAATGATGATAATACATTACCATCAAACGATAATATCGTTGGTGGAAAAGGACCCTTCAATTTCGGTGGGGTGGATACGATAGGAGCGGTACCAATTACTGTTAAGATTGACGATGCAGATGCGATCACTGTAGAGGTAGATCTCACTGCAGCAGCTATCCAGACAGCGGTAACTGTTGCAGAGATTGTGACAGCACTCACAACCGCTTTTGCAGCTGAGGACCCTGCTGTTGAAATTACGGCAGAGGATCATGCAACAAGTGGGAGATTAGTTCTTGCTGATGATAATGCCGCAACAGGTCTTGTATTACAAGTATATGGTGAGCTCGCAGAGTTATGTATGATCGGGCAAGGTTTTGGGGTCAAGTATCTCAAGAGCGATACTGTTAGAAGCATGACTGAGACTGCTGTGCGTAAAGCAGGTGAGACCATCGCAACTACTGACGCATGGGGTGTTGATACCACAGTCGTAACCGATGGCTACTATAAGGGCTTCACTGCTCCTGTCGTAGATACCGCCGAAGATTGGGAAATATTCGCATTATGTGAAGGACTTATCATCAATGCAAGTGGTGGGATATCAAGCCCTACAGCTGAAACAAAACGTCCTATGATTGGTATCGAATTGTTTTATCGAAAGTATCTCCAGGGCGAGAATCGAGAATCAGAATTGGTTGGTTACAGACAAGTTGTGTACCCATATTGTAAAGGCTTGGGCGGAGACGCAACCCACGAAAGAGCATTTGCAGATAGCACATATAATCTTGAGGGGATGACTCATCGTGATGCTACAACTAAAGTTCTCATGCCTGCATGGATTAGATATGAGTTGAGCGTAAATGAGTTCAATGCTTTGAAAGTCGATTCAATATAACATAGTGGGGGCGAAAGCCCCCATTGTAAAAGGTACTGCTATGAAACAAGTCACCTTGCAAGAAATTAAGGATATCCAATATCCTCTTATCGTCGTACCATTTAACGGTAGGATGATATCAGTCACTCTACGTGAGATAACACAGGCTCAGGCATACTCATGTGGTGGAACTGATATGTCATTGATTGAGACATTTCAAGATAAGATACGCATGAAGAAAAAGCCATCATTACGTGAGATATATGATTACTCATTGATGATGCACAAGATAGCAAAGATATCTCTCGTGAGCCCAACATATGATGAGATATTTGATATATGTGGTAGTGGCAAGGAAAAGATAGATGCGATACATGCTGAGATTAAAGAGGTCGTGAAGTTAATTGCATCATTACCTAATGGACCTAAAAAGACAGAGCTTGAGAATGATCTTGTTGTGAAGCGTATCAGTATGAATCTCGTGCTACCTGATGACTTCCTGTCATATATTACATCCTATGCGCTTGGTGTAGATAAGAGTGATATAAAATTGGTGACAGATGAATACTTATATAATGCTTCCATATCTGCAAAGTTGGGACATGATAATCCGTCAGACCATTTTGATGGGAATCTAAACGCATTCCAGAAAGAGGATTTCAATCGACGTGCTTGGATGACCTATGCGGAGCGTAAAAAGGATAACAAATAATGGCAATTGATGCTGGTTCAATATATTCTGAAGTACGTATAAAACTCGACAAGCTCAATGGCGATGTTCAATCGGTAAAAACAAAACTTGACCAGATTGGAAATAAGAGTAAAGAGGTATCAAATACCTCTAGTAAGTCACTCTCTAAAGGCTTTAATATAGCCAAACTCGCAGGAGTAGCCGCCTTTGCTGCAATAACGATGGCTATCAAGGGTGCTATCGATATCGCAGGGACGTTTGAACAGAGCATGGCCAATGTTGCATCAGTTTCAAAAAGTACTGAGGCTGAATTTCAAGCATTAAATAATGCTGCAATGGAAGCTGGTGAGACAACAAGATTTACAGCAAGCCAGGCAGCAGACGCTTTATATAGTTTGGCCTCTGCTGGTATGAGCGCAACAGAGAGTGTGAAAGCTCTTGATGGTGTGCTCATGCTTGCAGGATCAACCCAGAGCGACCTCGCTACAACAAGCGCATCAATGGTGGCCACTCTTAGGCAATACAATCTTGACGCATCAGAATCTACTAGGGTCTCCAACGTCTTTGCGGCCGCTATCGGCAACTCGATGGCAAACATGGGTAAGCTGACAAGCTCCATGACGCAGGTCGGCCCTGTTGCCTCAGCTCTTGGAGTAAGCCTTGAGGAGACCGTAGGATCGCTTGAAGCGCTCTATGATGCAGGATATCGTGGGGAGCAGGCAGGTACTGCATTAAAAGCAATATTAGGCAAGCTCGCAGCAGAGACAGATCCAACTACAAAAAAGCTAGTTGCTCTTGGGCTATCTTTTGAAGATATTGACACATCATCAAATTCCCTTGCCAATGTATTTGGCACGCTCTCAGAAGCCGGCCTATCAACAGGTGAGGTAATGGGAGCCTTTGGACAGGAAGCAGGAGGCCAGATACTGGCTCTTATGAGTGCAGGTAGAGAGGGAATAGAGGATTATACCGAAGCTATAACTGATACTAATGCGGCAGCTGAAATGTATGCAATCCAGAATGATACATTGAAAGGATCAATGGATAGGCTCAAGAGTGCAACAGAGAGCGCTAAGATAAAATTTATAACAGGATTCACGCCAGCAATAAGAAATGCTATTGATGCTGTTACGACATTTATCACAAAGCTGTCAGGGAGTGGCATTGTCGCAGGCACACTTGAAGGAAAGCTTGACGACCTTAAACAAGCGAACAAAGAGTATAATACAATATTAGATGAATCTGCTGGAAAGACCGATGCGTTAACTCAAGCGATGGTGAGCCAATCAAAAGCAACTAGAGATTTAGCTTTACAACAACTTGGAAAAGCTTATAGCGAGAGTAATAAGCAGATTGATGATTATGGTAGCACAATAGAGAAATCAACAAAATTGATTGAAGAGTATGACTTAGAATTAACTGATTTGGCAGAGGGAACTGGCCATACTGCTGATGAGTTGAACATAAAAACTCAAGCTGAACGCAGAAGTATATTATCTCAAAAAGAAATGATTCGAGTAAATGGGAAATTGGTAACTGCGTCCTCTGTATACGAAGGGAAGTTATGGAAAAGGAAAAAGGCAGCAGAAGACCTGAACGAAGCCACATCAAAACTAACCCAAGCAGAATCCACAGAAGCCCAATTTGTAAATACCCTTACTCAAAGTTACATTGATAATGAATTAGCAACAGAGCAGATTTTACAAGCATATCCTGAATTGAAACAAGTAGTATTAGATAATGTCGATGCTGTTAAAGCAGAGAATAAAGCAACGGAAGATGCATCAAAGTTCTTAAGTCAATACAATGATATTACACTTGATAATATTGATACAATTAGGGCAACAGCTAATGCAATTACTAATGAATCGACAAAGCGAAAGGTACTTGCTGGACTTCTAGAAATAGAAAATGAGCTTCTTGGTAAGAATACAAAGGCTACAGAAGATGGCACAGAAGCCACAAAGAAAAGTACAGAAGCACAAGAATCAGCAAAAGGGACGCTCGATGATTTAACTACTAGAATTAGAGAAATAAATGCAATCGAAGCTACTCATGCTGATAGTTATGATGCTACATCACAGAAGATACTTGCTTATAAAGGTGCTATCCAAGACCTCATATCACAAGGGTTTATCCCTGCATCTAGAGAAGTTCAAGATTTGAAAGCAAAGGTTATAGCGTTAGGAGGGTCTTTTGATGATGAAGTAGAATCTATAGATAATGCAACGGATTCTACAGATGATCTAGCACAAGCCAATTCATCCCTCGCTTCTAGCCTTGAGGGATATCAGAATAAACTTGAAGATATTGGTAAGACATCTCTCGAAATGATAGATATAGAAAAAAGAAGGGAGCTTGCTTCTCACGATTTTACAAAAATGGCCATTCACGATGCAGAAGATCTGATAATTGCTATCAACGAATATTACGACGCTCTTAAAGATAAGACGAAGTGGGAGACATTTGCTGATAATGCCAAGGCTGTTATATCAGAAATAGGTAGCGCTCTTGGTGCTATGAGCAATCTCTTCTCTGTCATCTATGATAACAAGATTGATGGCATTGATGCGGCTATGAGGGCAGAGCTTGAGGCGGCTGGTCTAGCCGAAGAGAGTGCTACAGAGAAAGCACAGACTGAGCTTGAAGATGTACAGGATAGCAACAAGAAACAACTAAAGGCTATCCAAGATAGGATTGATGCTGCAACAAATGCCGGTGATATCGCCTCAGCTAATAAGCTCAAAAATGATAAGGATGAACTGCAATCTACTCTTGATAAGGATGAAGCAGAGAAACAGGCTATAGTTGAAAAGGCTATTATTGAAGAGAAGTATGCTAAGAAGAAGGCAAAACTTGAATATGAATCAGCTATGATATCCTGGAAATTGAATATCGCATCAGCAACCGCAAGCGCAGCACAAGCAATATTGAATGGATTTATGACAAAACCATTCTTACCGTTAGGACTTGCTATGGGAGCGCTTGCGACGACAATTGGTGGATTGCAAGTTGCTGCAGTCATAGCCTCAGAACCACCAGCACCAAAACTAGCCACAGGTGGAGTTATACTACCACAGGCAGGTGGAGTTCAGACAACACAAGCCGAGAATGGATTCCCAGAGATATCATTCAATGCAGGTGAGAGTGGTATGCCATTCATGAATGACTTTGCTGATAAGATTGCAGAGAGAATTAATGATGCGCTTGGAGGGAATAGAAATATCAATATAAAAACCACTATCGAAGTTGATGGGAAAGAACTTGCAACTGTAATAGCGAAAGAATTCAATGACGGTCGAGTGAGGTTGACAAGATGAAAATATTATTTGATACAAAGGCAGGTTTTTGCTTATGAAGATATTATTTGATAACCAGGTACTTGATGCTGATATAACAACAATAAACAGCTCAAGTAACTATCCTGTAGCTAATCTCAAGAGTCCATACTTGAGAAAGAGATATCAGAGCACAGCGATAACAGATACCATTACTTTGGTATTTGATGCTGAGAAACCAGTGTCATCCTTCTTCTGGGGATATACTAACCTCACCAAGATGAGCGTGACATTTAAGAATGATGCAGATGATATATTGGATTATATCTACTTTGAGGATGGAGATGTTGGCCACTATTATGGCTATCCGATCGAGCATTATTATGGCTGGGATACTGAGTACTATGGCTACTATGACCGGTTGAGCAACCATGTCTATGACCCTGTAGGGTGGCACTTCCCAGTGATGCAGATCAAGACGGTGATTATTGATATTGAGGGACCTTCTGGGTTCTATCTCGGTGGCCTTGGCATAGGTGATAGTCTCACTCTGCCGGACCCAATAAATACGTGGAAGGAAGAGTACAAGGATGTTAGCCTTGTATCAGAAGCAGAGGGTGGCCAAGTTCTCCAACAGTATATCGAGCCCATGCGAAAGCACGAGTGGACTATAAGGGCAGTAAGCAGGGCAGATATGAATACCTATAAAAACATATACAAAACGGCTGGCGTGGGTTATCATGTATGGGTAGACCCGTTCGAAGAGAACCATGACTTTATGGAACCACTGTATGCTGTACTGACAGCACCATGGGAACCTAAAAAGAATGGGCATGAATATGATTTTGACATTGGAATAAGGGAGGCGAGGTAATATATGAGTATAAGTAAAGTAGCACAATTTGTAACACCACCGGAAAATATAGGGGATTATGACGCTCAGAATGCACATATAGCAGGATTTACAAGACAGCTTGCAGGGCCTAGTATGGCGCTGACGGAGTGGGAGAATAGTACCACTATACCAGCTCTGGCCTTGGGTACGTACCTATCGCATGGTGGGTATCTGTACAGGGTTGACACTGAGGATTATGTGATAAGTGGTACGCCAACAGATGGGACTTGGTATATCAGGCTTGAGGCTTCAGGGGATACGCTTATAGCAACTTGGATAAATGACTTGAGTGGGTATGCTTGGAATGCTGTTAATAATGGGCTGTATAATGGATCATATCAAGTATTGCCATATCAGCTTGTCAAGGCTGGTGCTGTACTGACCAAGAGGAAGATTATGAACCTCTGGCAGGGGAGTGGGTTTCAGACTGTGGATAGGGAGGGGGGAGTTAGTGTTGCAGGATTGACCTCGCCAACATTTAATGGATTCCAGAGTTATAAATTACCGGGTAGCAGTATGTCAACTCTTTTTGCAGGTCCGTCTACAAAGCCAACAGGCTTAGCATATGATAGTATAAACGGAAATCTAATAAGTTGTGATGCTGATTCTGATTTGATATATATCTACGACGGAATAACAGATACAATATCATCTAGCTTTGCAAGTCCGTCTACATACCCAAGTGGTCTTACATTCGATGGAACAAATCTAATAAGTTGTGATGCTGATAGTGATAGGATTTATATTCATGATGGTATCTCGTCCACAATTCTTTCTAGCTTTGCGAGCCCATCAATAGTCCCAACCGGTCTTACATTCGATGGAACAAATCTAATAAGTTGTGATGCTGATAGTGATAGGATTTATATTCATGATGGTATCTCGTCCACAATTCTTTCTAGCTTTGCGAGCCCATCAATAGCCCCATACGGGCTAACATTCGACGGAACAAATCTAATAAGTTGTGATATTGGTTCTAATTTAATATATGTCCATTCAGGAGTTACTTCAACAATATTATCTATCTTTGCGAGCCCAGACCCACACGGGCTAACATTCGACGGAACAAATCTAATAAGTTGTGATACTGATTCTGATTTAATATATATTCACAACAGCAAGCTTGAGTTCATAGGATAAGAGGTAACAATACATTGACCATACTCGAAATAACCCGCTTCAAAAGCCTAAGAGCATTCACCCCATACTCAGCCTTTACATTTATATGCTATCCTGCACTTAGACAGACAGCAGATTATTGGACAACTATCTTTGGTGCGCTCGGTGACAACTCAGAAGAGATAATCAATATCCAATCATTGGTGATAAATAGCACAGACAACTACTCCTCAGTAGATTCAATCCTTGACTGCCAAGCGGATGAAAAAAGCTTCTTCTTTGACTTTCCAAACCAAATCCTTTATTTCCATGTCTCACCAGATACCATACCTACCATACAAAATGTTGCTATCGGCAAGTCCTTTGGTTACACCGACAAGGACCTTATCTACATAGAGGACATTCCTTACCTTCCCCTTATCAAGAGCATCCCTTCTCTCTCACAGCAGGCGGACCTCCAGCAGTATGACCAGATGGCCTTTGTATCAGGATCAGTTGTAATGGATAATGTTGATGCTAGCTTTGATGATATTATAGATGATGACACGTATGGGAATGATCTTCTTATCTACCATCTACCCGAGCATGAGGGAGATTATCTTAGGAATGAGCTTATACCTCTGAACAGCTTCTATATCGAAAACTTTACCTTTACCCTTGCAGAGCTCTCTATAGCTGTCCAAGACAAGCGCAAAAGCCAGAATATAAATATCATATCAGACTTCTATGAGGGAGGAGACCCTGTCCCTCTTATATATGGACAGGTGAAATCTATTGAGGCCACTGTGACAGCAGAGGGAGTAGCTCCTACTTTCAGGGTAGCTTCATATCTCACAGATATCGGGATAGTAGAGTGCAAGGGTGATTTTGGATGGCAGGATGTAACTCCTATTAGTGTTGACCTTACCACAGGGACCTTTGTCCTATCTGCTACTTATGCTAGATCCCCAGGGAATGGCTTGGGTGAAGATACAGGCTCAATCCTACCCACAAGGGTGCGCAATCTTATCGGTTATCCCAACACAAGCGCTTTGGGTATCATCAAGGATATCAATACAAGGACCCTTGGGGTAGAATATAACAGCAGTAACTATGATACAACCAAATGGGAGGCATCAGAGGCTCTTATCTCCCCCATAGGCATAGCACTCACTGACCAGCAGAAAACCTTTGAAGCTATCAAGAAAATCCAGTCTGGCTGTAATATAGGCTTCAGATATGAGATCAATCCCACAGGTAAGAGGACCATCAAGATTGATGACTGGTCACTCCCTATCCAGCATTATATAAGCTGGCATGACATCAAGGACAACTTGACACTCAAGGTAGCCTCCGACTCTTCACTCCTTGCAGCAAAAGTGATTGTAAAATATGATACCGATTCCACGTATACATATGATACCTTATACGATGCAGTCTATGAGCGCTACAGGCAGGCTCCAACATTGGAAGTAGAAACATATTTACTCACAGAAGCCCTTGCCGTAGAGAGGGCAGAGCATGAGGGCGATAGGTTCTCTATCATACCAAGAGTGTTAGAATGTCAGCTTCATGGATTACAATGGTACAGCGTACAAATCTATGATATAATCAGCGTAGAGCTGATGATACCCGGTAGAGAATACTTTGGAACATGGAAGGCTCAGATAATAGCGGTTAATCCGGCACTAGGGAGTCTGTATACGAATATTGAGGCAGTGCTGATTGAGAGGATAATATAATGGTAAGGCTACGATTAGAGAATGGCGGGATAGAGAGTGTAAAAACAGAGATAACACCGTTGGCAACTCTTGCTGATATATCTCCTGTATCTACCCTTGAGGAAGGCTCTATGATAAGCGAGCCAAGATATTATGGATATGGTGATAGCTACTATGGGTTTGATGGGGTATATTATGGATATTGGCAAGACATGAGGGTATTTTAATGTATGAATTTTACACAGGGGCGAGCAAGATATATAGAGTGACCATTACTCAAGATGGTAATGCTATTGATATCAGAGATAACGGAGTTGCTTTAATATTGCACAGTACTACTGGTGATGCAAGCCAGAGTATTGATGCTGATGTTACCACAAGTGGCGAGACAGGTATAGCAATCTTACAATGTGATTTTACTGTGCCGGCTGGCATGTATGATGTCGAGATTGACTATATTGTAAGCGAAAAGATATATGTGCAAAAACGCATGATATGGAAGTGTCTTGCAAGAGTGGAGGCTTAATATGACAGCACCTAAGAAGTTTGGAGAAAATCCAACAGAAGCAACAGAATTATTGAAGAATGGCACTGAAAAGATAGGGCTTGATCAGAATGGCGTAGCTAAGAAGATAGCTGCGGAAACCTTGATGACCAAGGCTAATGTGGGGCTTGGGAATGTTGATAATGTAAGTGATGCTGATAAGCCTGTCAGTGATGCACAGGACCTCATTAATGATGAAATCAAGGGCGTAGGCTGGACTGACGAAACGGTCAAAGATAATGCGGATGCGATAGCAACTCTTGAAGCTGATGTAAACACTGCTGGCTCAGTACTCAAATCTATAAAGGACAATTCCGAAGGTGCAGTATTTACTCCTGTTGGTGGGATTGATGCTGTTACGATTGGTGGAGCGTTGGAGGAGTTGGATACGAAGAAAGCAGTAAAAGACGACATTGTAGACGACTTTATCGGTGGACTCGGTAAAATTGCCAGTGCCAATGATGCCAAGGAATTGTACGAACTCATAGATACACGAGTTTACGGATTGGATATCAACGAAACTACAGGTGCGAACACCAGATTGCTTGATGCTGTAGGAATGACAGTAACTGCTCCAGATGGTACAAAAGCTATCACTTCAAGTTTCGACTCGGTGTATCCTTGGTCTGAGATGAAGCACGTGAAAGTCTCTGTGGCTGGGGTGAAAATACTTCAGACTGATGCAGGGTACGATGCTTTCGACGGTGAACTAATGACACGCATTCCAGAATTTTGGTACAAGGACTATCGCTCTGGTGGTCACAGATATTTGTATATCTCTAGAAAAAAGCGTCTTGGTTTCAAGCAGAAAGCAGAACAACTCATTGCTTCCATGCCAGCATCAAAAGTTGGTAGTGAATACAGGTCAAGAGTTGGTGAAGCACCAGAAACGAATATAAGTTACACTAATTTTATTACGGGCATGTACGCGCAGGGTGATAGCGAGTGGAGCATGTACGATAGCAACACCATGCACTCTATATTTATGTTATCGACTATAGAAGGTGGCTCTCTCAATCACAAGGGTATGTACGGACAGGGTATAAACTCTGGGATGCCATACGGTTCAGGAGCTAGCTATGAAGCTGTTGCAATATCAACTGATGGCAACACGATAACCATCCCAGATACTTTAACTAATTTTCATGTTGGCATGACCGTACAAATTGGTACATCATACACAAATAACAGCATAGCTCAAAACAGACTCATTACCGATGTAACAGACAATGGCGATGGCACTCAGACAATAACTATTGACGGTGCTGTTTTCAACATTGCAATTGGTAATACAATAGTTTCATGGGGTCAGTCAGTACCTCAGACCATCTTCGATACAATTGGTGATGGGAGTGGGTACATAGAGCAATATAGTAGTGCAAATATGAGCCACGTCGCATACAGAGGAATCTGGGATTTGTGGGGTAACGTCTGGCAATTCAACGCAGGATTCATGCGTTACGATGGGCGGTACTACGGATGTGCAGACCCCACAAAGTATAACATCACAGACCCTAGAGGTGCAGACGGCTGGGTTGACTTGGGAATAGGAGATTATGCGGCTAATGGATATCAGCAGATAAGAGAAGGCATCGAGGTAGAAGGAGGTATGATTGATGTACCGATTCTCTGGGGTGCTGTAGCAGGTAGTGTGACATTCTATAGTGCATATTTGTATTACTTTGATTCAGCAAGAACTGGAACGCGAGTGCTTCGCTTTGGTGGTTATTGGCTCAATGGTACTGGCGTCTCACTGGTGTGTTCTAATGGTATCTACTCTCCTTCTATCTCGAACATTAGCTACGGCTCTCGCCTTATCCGTTCTTAGTTCACAGGGGTTTGGGGGCTGTGCAAGCCCCCATGTAGCAATAAAATTATAAAAAGGGTTAAAGGTATAAGCGAGTGCTTCACTTAGGTGGTAATTGGAACAATGGTACTAACGTCTCACTAGTGTATTCTAATGGTAACAACTCTCCTACTAACACGAACATTAACAACGGCTCTCGCCTTATCCTTACGTTTCTTAACATATCTTTAGTCCTCCTTTTGGAAAATACAATAACTAAAAAATGGTTGGTAGCTGAAATAATGCGAACATCGTTGATTGTAAAGGATAAAATATGAAAACATGGAAAGATATCACTTATGATAAACTACTTGACCCTGAACTCATGGCTTATTGTTGGCATAACGCAAGCAAAGGCAAACGTAAAAGAGCATCTGTACAAAAGATGAATAACTCTGAAACACAAGCTAAACTTATTGAAGAATTATGCAATGAAACATATGAACCCCAGTTATGTAGAAATATGACAAAGTGGGATAAGAACGCTAAGAAGATGCGTGATATTTCCTGTCCTGCATTTCGTGACCAAATGGTGCATTGGGCTTTAGTGACTCTCATGAAGCCCCATTTTGAAGCAACGTTTATACAACATAACGTAGCAAATATCCCAAACCGTGGATTGAGTTATGGTAACAAACTCATTAAACATTGGTCTCAGCAACGTGGTACAAAATATGTCCTAAAAATGGACGTACGAAAATACTACCCAAGCATTCCTATATCAATTCTAATCGATAAATTGAAGTTAAAAATAAGGGATAAGAAAATAATATCTCTTATAGAAAAGATGCTTTATAAAGAATCACCTAATGGTGTAGGAGTGACTCTCGGTAGTTATTTGAACTTGTGGTTGGCTTTATTTTATTTTGACGAACTCGACCATATTATGAAAGAGAAGTTCAAACTAAAATTCTATATTCGTTATGTGGACGATATATTAGTTCTTACTAAAACAAAAAGAAAAGCCCAGAAAGTAGCTGATTTTATTAGGGAATATCTACCTACTATTGGTTTAGAAATTAAAGAAAGTGGTAAAGGTAAAATAAAGATTTACAAGTGGAGCAGAAATAGGTTTATAGATATGTTGGGTATGAAAACATATCGGAATAAACAAGTATTAAGAGGTAAAACATATCTTAATATTAGACGGAGGATTACTCAAGTAAAGAAAGATCCAACCCCCCATTTAGCAAGAAGTGTGCTATCATATAAAGGTATGGCACAACATTCAGATTGTCTATTCTTTCATCAAGAGATAGAACATGTAATCAAAGATTTGCACCTTAAAGAAGTTATAAATGGTACTGATTATGAAAACCAAATTAGGCAACGTATGATAGAAAAATTAAAATTAAAGGAGATAGCATGAAACAAAATGTATTAAATAAAACAGAACGCTTGGAAATGGGAAACATCATCGAACTCAGGGGAAATTTCGTTGAGATACCCGCAACCGAAGATGGCGACACTTCTTACGAATGTGATTGCTACAGGACGACAAATCCTAACGCCACATTCAAACAACTTAATGAGAAGGATTTGCTTATTCAACTACATCAACTGCTCGACAGCACAGATTGGGTATATGCTAAGTGTGCAGAGTTAGGGCTTGATGCAGAAGTTGAATATCGTAACCTTGTAGCGGATAGAAAAGAGGCAAGGAGGTTGATACGTGAATACGAACAAACTCCTTAAACTCCTAACATCTGACAAAGCCATCCACTTCCTCTACTGCTACTTCCTCACAACTATTTATCTGCCACTTGCTGTAGTGTTAGCTTTAGGCAAAGAAGCATACGACATCAAGAAGAGGGGTTTCAGTCGGGATAATGTTTACGATTTGGTAGCTGACATTCTTGGAATTGCTTTGGCTTGCATTCTGTTACTCATATAAAGGAATATCGCATGGAAATTATGGAACAACGACTTACACAGATTGAAAAGACAGTGGATAAAACCGACAGGGCTTTAGATAAACACCTTATCGAATCGGAGAGCATACGTGCTATGGTGAGCGCACACGACAAGCGAATCATGAATGGCGATTGGAAAGAACTCACACGATCTGTTACAGAAGTAAGAGAAAAGGTCATTAAAATTGAGACACGATTGTTATCGAAAGGTGCGGTATGGAAGGAAATAGCGATGGGCGTTGGCATGATATCCACGATTATTGGTATGGTATATCTAGTGATACAATAGGAGAAAATTATGGAAGAATTTAATTGTAAGACGGCAACAAAAAGCAAGGAGTCTACAGGCATAGCTAAGAGCCTCACGCTATGGATGCTTATCTTAGCATTCTTGACAGGCGTTGTAGGTGCGTTCGTACCGAGTTTCAACATGAGTGGCTACACGACCTTCTTAAAAGGCTTTGCACCATTGTATATCTCTCTTATAGCTTCTATTGGTGCTAACTCAGCTGTTAAGAAATATAAGGAGTCGTGATGACAACAATTATATCTATCATAGTTGGAGTGTTCACGCTTCTACTCGCCCTTCTTGGGATACAAAAGAAGCAAAAGGATAACTTAGAAAAAGACGTTGAGGAAGCAAAGACTCAGATTCTCAAGGTCAAAAAGGAAAAAGATATCATTCAAAAACATGATGAGTTATCAACTAAGATTGTTCAGGAAGAGAAGAAAAAAGATAAGGCAAACGATGAACAAAAAACTGAGATAAAGGAGGCAGAAACTGATGAAGAGATTATTGATATTGCTAATGATATTGTTGATAACTTTAACAAGTTGTCAGACGACAAAACCTCCACATAGCATTGATATTAAACCATTCACCATTGGACGACCTGAGCAACCTAGTTTGGAGAATGTACCGAGTGATAGCCTAGGCGCAATAAAGGCACTCACGTCAAACATGAGCGACCTTATATCGTGGGGTAAACAATTAAATTTTTATATCGATGTTAAGAGCGAATATTATCAAGCAATCATTGAAATATTGAATCAATAAATTAAAAGGGCTGATATTTCTATCAACCCTTAATTTTTAGAAGTACTTGAATATAGCCTCCTGTGTTGCATATTTCTTTGCAAAATTATACGCCTCTTCCTCTGTGATAACAATAATCTTCTCACTCTCCCTCATTGATCCGTCATGATTGCTTTTTGCAAAAGCAGTAAGCGAACCACCAAAACCTGCAAGGAAGAAACGCCTCGCTTCATTTGCCCTTGGTTTTGCGAAGAGTTGGGCATTGATGTAGAGAGAATTATTTTTTTTATTCTCAACAACATCGCATACAAGCTCTGCAGTGTGGGTATCGAATATATACCCCGATATTATACGTTTCATAATACCCACTCCTTGCCTATCTTTTGAGCAGCAATCTCTGTCATCTCTTTGTCGAACCACAAGTTCAGTACAGTGTGATAAAAATACTGTAGTTTCGTCGCCTCTCTCTTTGCTTGAGAGAGCGTCTTTGTATTAATTTCGTGGTCAGGTCTCCTTTTGCGGGAGTTTTTACTAGTCACTTCGGTCATATAATAGGTCATTTTAATTCCTCCATAAATTTACAATCAACAATAACGTGGGACCTTACACTGTTTTTTTCTTTGCCATTGAACATATTGCATTTTGTACAAGTGTAAGAACCTATAAAACATTGACCATATTTGCACCATTCTGTACAAGTGCCATTGATAACTTTTGTTGTCCTTTTCATCTTCAATTCTCCTTTGCCCCCGAAGGGGGCTGTATAGTCTAATTTATATGACACCATCATTCATGGCATCATACATCATTTGAGCATTTGGATTCTGCTCGATATATAAGCTGTCTTGAGCACAGTAGTAATCCTCGTCATCATCAGGGTCTAAACCCCAGTCAATAATCCTTTTTTGAATCATTTTTTCTGTAACTTTCATCTTGTATCTCCTTTTCTTTCTCTATCTAAATACAGTTTACACCATTACTAGTGGAGTGTCAACACTAAAATTAGTTTTATTATAAGAAAAGGCAATGATTTTACTCATTGCCTTGAAATTGATTTATCGATGTCTAGAATGGGATATCCTCATCAAATTGTTCTGGCCCTGCTACCGGAGCTTTCACTTCAACAGCTCCTCCGCATATCACAGGGAATCTTACAACATGGAACTTCACCTTGCTGCGCTTCTGCCCCTCTGTCTCCCATGTATCCTGCTTGATAGTACACTCAAGAGCCACCTCAACGCCCTTGGCTAACTTTTGTAGCCAGTGGGTAGGATTCTTAGTCCAAAATTCACAGTCAAACCAAGAGGTTATATTATCATAACCACCTTCGGCGTTCTTTTTCGATTCATCGTTATTCGCAACGCTGAACTTTAATACGCTATATTCGCTTCCTTGTGGTGCGAACGTCTCAGGGTCTTTGCCTAATCGGCCGGTGATGTAAGCTGTTCTCATTTCGTATCTCCTTTTAATAATTCTATATCAATGCTATTCTCAATAAACTCATGACTTGCAGGGCTGTGGCTGACAGCCAATACAGGGCATTTCCAATACTTTCTTTGCATCTCATAGTATGCGCCAACAAGACCTGGCTCGATTGGACCATCAGACTCATCCATGATCACAGGGCTGTAACTTCTGTTGCTCCTCTCGTTGCGCTGTCTTACCAGAGCCTTGACGTATGCATCTGAGAAGAAAGCCTTTTGCCCTGGGCTGAACTTCATGAAGCTTCTTGAGGTTCCAACCTCGTTGTCATGGATCATGATATCAAAGCGATCAACTCCTCCATCGCTCTGCGTCTCTGTGGAGAAGTTGAACCTCCCCTCCTGGTATGGATCAATGATCCTTGTAGCTTCTAGGTCAATGCTATCAAGCAAGAGTTCCAACTCAAAGGCCGGTATCTTGGCAGGTCTTAGCATCAAGGATACATAGTCCCAAAGAGCTATCTGTAGGCCTTCAGCCTCGCTGTCCTCCCTTGCCTTGCTGACAGCCTCAAGCTGAGACTGAGCTGTCTTTATGCGCTCTTGTAGGTTCGCAAGATTAGCCTTCGCTGTTGACAGTTTTTCACTTGCCTCACGCCACTCTTGGAGTAGGGCAGCTCTCTTCTGATCCAGCTCTAATACCTTGCCGGCCAGAGTAGCATCAATGCTGTATGTCTGACTCTCAAGCTGGCTTATCTCCTGCTCAGTTGCGGTGATCTGACTCTCTAGGATTGCTATCTGATTACCTGCTCCCTGGGCCTGCTCAAGCTTGGCTCTGAGCTGTTCCTCATCGTAGGATGAGAGGATGCTGGGCTTGTCGGCTACTGGCTCATAGGTTGGAGTTACCATACCTTGCAGTGTAGCCTCAAGGGCTTTCTGCTCCTCTGCCTTGGTTGGCATTGGTTTATCTTCTGGCTGGATTATATTTGCTAACTTGAGTTTTTTCTCTTCAAGCTCTTTGATATTATCCTTGGTGTCGATATTCAGCTGTTCAATCTTAGCCTTGACCTCTGGATCAATGTAGCCACACTGAGGACAGGGAATATTGAGATTTTCGGTTCTTTTTTTAGCATCAGATATTTCAGATTCAAGGTATTTTATAGCACTAGTAAGGGTTCTGCAGGTACTCTCATAATCCTCTTGTCGCTTGGTGTTGCCCCTCTTTACCAAGTTGATATCATCAGCCCAAGAGTTATTAAGGTCAGATATTTTCCTCTTGACATCTGCTTGCTTGTCGGTAAACTCTCGCATAGCCACAAGGTTACGATGATCAATAGATTGGATATCTCTGAGGACCTTCTGATCCCTATCCTGCTTGGAGAGCTTCTCCTTGATGATGGCTATCTCCAGGACAGACTCTTTGAGTTGTTCTATATTCCGTTTATGGGACTCTTGCTCGAACTTGAGTTTTGATATCTTGGAGAGATTATTGTCTTTCTTGACCTGTTCGGTATCACTATCTATCTTGCGAGCATTTACCTCTGATAGCTTGTTACTGTTCATCTGGCCCTGATACAAGGTATCAGATACAGCTTGCTCATGCTCTTTGATGCTATTCTCTGACTCTGACACCTTGGCTTCAAGCTCTTCAATATCATCAGCGAATGCTCCTGCTCCCTCGATCCAGTTGTTTAACCTGGTCTCTTCAGCCTTGTGCTTGGCAAGAGTATCTAGGGAGTATCTCTGCTCCTGGGAGCGGTCAATCCCTGCGATATTCTGGACAAGGTTTCTTATATCAGTCATAGAAGCGCTCATGAGGCTTGAGCCGCTCTTGCCCTGCAGTGGTTGGACATAAAAAGACGTTAAAAGATAATCATTATAAGGCCCATAGATCCGTTCACACTCTGTCATCATCTCATCAAAAGAACCCTTATCAAGCTGAGGTACTCCATCAATGGTGAGATAGCATTCCGTCTTGGGATTCTGCGTGTGTGCTGCCTTGATTGTGATCAGATGGATATGCTCCTGGTTATTGACTAGGAATCTCTTCTCTATGAGGGAATCCTTTCCGGAGAAGAAATCCTTTATAGCAGAGATCCTTCCGCTACTCGTATCCTTTCCTATTACCAGCGGATAGGGAGAGCAGAAAGATAGGAGGCTGGATTTGCCAGCACCGTTGCCACCCTTGATTGCGGTCACTCCTTCAGAAAGATTACTCAGGTCAAACTCGACAGTTTGCTCTCTAAAGAATGTACAGCCCTGCACCTTTAAGTAGGTCATAGCAAGGTCAACTCTGGTATCAGATTTGTGGCTTGATGTTGGGATGCTGTTGATAGCTTCTACTTGCTCAGTAGTTGCGGATGGATCAAGGAGCCTCAAGAGGTCGCCTAAGGTCTTGGCAGATTCAGCCTCTTCTTGGGTTACTCTTCTGGTCTGCTCCTTGGTCTCATTGTAGGTAATCCGGCTCCAAGGATGGATACCAGAGGGGAGGGTAGCTGTAGGGTCTTTGGTGTCGAGCCAGTAGGCAACTGATGGATCAACAGGAGTAGCGTCAAGCTCAGTAATCTTCACCCTCATTGGCGTACCGTAGGGGACCCTTACTAAGGGCTTACCCACTTCTATCATATTCATTGCCGGCACAAATCCACGCTTCCCCCAAGGGTTTGAGTCAATCCCAGTAAAGCCAGCGTATCCACCATTGATGATATGTGACTCCCAAGGAGTATGGATATGTCCTAGACTCCAACGGTCCACTCCAGCAGGAAGAAGGTCCTCTGTATGGATCACAATATCAGAGGCCTTGAGGATAATATCTGATTCATTATCTTGATGGCTGTCAGATACGTTGCCATGCAGGAGCGCTACTGCTGGTACATCTTTATACTTGAGGCGCATGGGTGCGATATACTCAAGTACATAGTCTGCTAATAGTTTTGTAGCCTCAGCGTTGGCATTCTCGGCTGAGGTTGATAGGGTAGCTTGGATATTCTGCTTAGTTACTTCTGGGATTCCGAAGAGGATGCCATCAGGATTAGTGAACTTTGTGGATATCTTACCATCTTGTAGCCCATACACCTTCCCCGGCTCCAATAGCACAAGCCCTAAGTCCTGCAATGGTCCATAGCATCCAGGGCCATCATGACTTGGCGTCCCTTGGATAGCGACTACAGGACAGACCTCCAAGAGTGACTTGATGATCTTTCGTAGCTGATTGATGCCACCCTTATCTGTCACCATGATCGGTGCATCATAGAGATCACCGGGGAAGGCTATGAAATCAACCTTGTTATCTATTGCTGCCTGCCTAATTGCTCTTCCTGCAAGCTCGGAAACGTCACCCCACTTGGGAGAGTAGTGGAAATCTGGACACGATAAATATTTCATCTAGTAGCTCCTTATTAGTAACAGTATACCATTGCAAAGATAGGGTGTCAACAAATATCAACACCCTATCACACCTATTCATATAATGTATGGGGGATGTGGAATGCTTCTGGAACACTCTTCTCGACTTCCCGCAGGATATCAAGAGCCTTCTTATAGAACTTCTTGTTATCCATGAAGTGATCAATATCGCTCTCGACCCACTTGACGATATTATTCATGCTCTCTCTGATAGCATCATCTTTTCCGACAAGTTCAAGATACGAGTTGAATATCATGGCAAGCTGAGGATACGGAGTTTTCACTTCTGGCTCTTCTTGCTCTATAGTAACCTCTTCAACTTCATCATGTGATGTCGCACCGAATAAAGCCTTCTGTGCTTTTTGTGGGTCAACTCCTCTGCTGATAGCACCAATGCGAGCTGCAGTCTCCATCTTCAATACTGCTTTAGACCTGCGTATGCGAGCAAAGAATAGCTTTCCAGTGACAAGATCGCTAGGCGCAAACCCTGTAGGCATTCCTGCAAGCTCTCTGATAGTTTTGGCATATGCCTTTGTCTCAGCCTTTGCATGAGCAAATTTCATCTCTCCATCAAAGTGTGCTTTCCTCTTATATGGGTTATCATATTTTGATGGGAATTTCCCCTGCTTTGCATAGCCGTCAGTATACATCTCTTCTTTACTCCAGGATTCAACGCAACGTTCCCATACGTTATATTCCGAGGTGCAGTTACTTGATAGTATCTTGGTGCCATCTTCCATGAGACGGCTTGACTGCTTGCTCACAAGTCTGCCAACTGTCATGCGCCTATATGTAGGTTCATCCGTCATGCCTTTTAATAGCATAGGGTTAATGTCAACCTCCTCAATCATAGGCCCAACGTCGGACTCTTGCTGGCCAGATACACCACACGCCTCAGCAATCTTATACATCAAGTCAGTTCTTGGATACCATGACGGGCTGCTCTGAGTGCCCACGTTAATGAAGCTGGTATCCAACTTTTTAGGGTCATACTCAACAGCGGTAATCATTGCTTCAAACTCATCTGGGAGATCATTAATTGCATCCCAATTGATGTAGGCTTCTTTTGAGCCACTCTTGGATGCTCTCGCATCATCTATGTTCTTCTTATCACCATATACCTTACTCATCATTCAACCTCCGTTTTGTATCCAGAATCCACAGCCCATTTTTTGATTTGAGTTGTAGCCTTGTCCAGATTTTTCATTGCTGTCTCGACACACTCAGCTTCGCTGGTAATGTCGGGTTGCAATAAACCCTTTGCGCTTACTTTGTAATTAATTCTGATTCTTGTCTGTTCGCTTCTTTCTTCACTCATTTTTGTACCTCCATGTACATATATATAATATCACGACTATGATATATTGTCAATGTTTCTTACACCTCTTTTTAGCGCTCTTTCTCGCTGCCTCTCTTATCCTCAATACAACACGCATCTGATTACGCCAGCTACCAAACGATTGATAGTTAGTGAGGTTCAACATGATAGCTGGATCATTCTGATACTGTGCAGGGATAGGCTTCTGCTCTTTAATCATGGTGTTCATAAGCTCGAAGAAGTGATCACGCTTATCCATGTGATCTTCCATGATCTTGAGTTCCTCTGCGTATATTTCTTTGTATTTGCTCATGATCGCTCCCTATCTATTTTATAATTTTGCTTTAGCTGGTTTCTTGCTGTTCCAACCTCAGAGGCAGAATACCCATAATACTTCCCAGCCTTGTAGTTAGCTAGTCCAGGGCTTTCGCCATCGGCAATCATGTTTTTTGCGAACATACACGCTGCAAATAAATCTTTTTCAATATATGCTTTCTTTTCATTCATACAATCTCCTCCCCTCTTAATATCTCCACCACTCCGCCCTTGTCATGCCAGACTTCAATGATACCACCAGCATCCATAACCGCTTTGTTCCACTTGCGTTGATCCTTGCTTAATTTGTCATGCTCGGTCTTTATTTCAATACTCTGGAATATAGCAATCTTCTTGCCTACCATATCTTGTGTGATTACTACTGGCTCAAATCCTATCATATCACTGCTACCAGCGATGAGGCCAAAGCGAATTGGGGTACCCTTGTCGACAAGATAGCCCCCATTTTTGAGTTTGTGAATCGCCTTGGGGTTCGTTGCAATACCATATCCAACAGCATTCCTGAACATCATAGGATGTGCCACCAGGACGAGGTCAATGATTTGCTTTTCGCTAAGCGCCATATTGATATTATTGTTTTGCTTTTCTGTCATACAACACTCTCCTCACCCTGTCAGCTTCGTGTGGTGATAATACAATTGTATGCGATGTATTACTGGTGATACCCATACCCTTGACTATAGCCCATACAGTAGTTCTTGATACACTAAATTCGCTTGCTATATCGCTGATAGTAACCCCACCAAGGCTCTTTTGATACTTGACACAATGCAAGCGTATAAGCTCTGCGTCAATATCGCTGATGAGAAATAGGTTATTGCCACCTACCATCTCAACCTCGATATTAAGATCTCTTATCAAGTCATGTACATTTCTCTTGTGTATCTTTAGCTGTTTTGATAACTCATATACTGTCGTCAATTTTTATCTCCTTTATGCCACAAGCTATAGCGACACTCGCCTCAAGATTTGCATTACTGGTCTCTGAAAACTTATTCACAAAGCAGATATAATCGCACTT
>Ga0208771_1000435_pt1 | contig 25410 bp, 16 predicted proteins | sample AntAceMetag02UKX_FD_184775 | JGI IMG/M metagenome (GOLD analysis project Ga0208771, IMG submission 184775) | Saline lake microbial communities from Ace Lake, Antarctica - Antarctic Ace Lake Metagenome 02UKX (SPAdes) (version 2) | ecosystem: Environmental > Aquatic > Non-marine Saline and... | reverse complement strand
AGCCATGACAAGAAATTCCTTTTACTTCAATTATCATCTCCATTCTTCCACGATGTCCACGATAGATATTCAAACTTGTAGGTTCTGTACTGACAACTAACTCAGGTTTAACACCATCTTCTTTAATCAGATGTTCCCAGGCAATTCCATCGCAATCTTCTTCCATTACTGTTCCTGTAAAAAGGATAGTAAATTCTTTATTCAAATCTAATTCTTTGATGATTTTAGCAGCATAAACCATGCTGGCCATTCCACCGAGTTGATCTGAAGCTCCACGTCCCCAAACTTTACCATCTTCAATGCGACCCTCATGCGGAGGGAAATCCCAGTTATCCAGATTTCCTGGATAAACTGTGTCAATATGTGCATCGAAAGCAATAAGTCTAGGACCATTGCCAATTGTTCCTATTATGCTTCCCAAATCATCTATGCGGATTTTATCAAATTCAATTTTCTCCATCTCATTCTTGATCACTAAGATCATATCTTTTTCCTTCATCGAAAAAGATGGAGTTTGTATCATTTTTGCCAGGAATTCTGCGGTTTCCTGTTCATATTGAAGGGATAACTCTCTAATTTTTTTGTATATTTTACTCATTATATTGCTCCTATTTTTCACTTTTGGTAGGACGTATCATTTTGATGCATCCATAATATTAGGTTCAATCCGGCGACTGCCGGAATGAACCTGCATTAATTCAGAATAATCTGTAGGAGCTAGGAGAAGATACATGACAATCTACGGCTTTTGTAGATCTGATCTATTGATTTCCTCCAAGTTATTTTCATTTTATCTCACTTTGATTTAATCATTTTATCTAACAAACAAAAATCTCTGATTTTCCCATGTCCACCAGATTATGTTCATCAGTGCATCAAATTCAGCCTTCTGCTCAATCTTGTGTTCTGATTTACAATTCAATAATTTACCTGTTTTGTCGAAATTAACCAGATAAATCTTTTCGTGGGTTCTAACCTTGAACTCATTATTTTCTGCGGATGTGAGTATAAAACCATCGTTGCCATTTACTTTCATGTTTTCTTCACTCCAGTATAGGGTGAATTTATCTTTGTAAGGTGCTCCGTCGTAAGGACAGAAAGTTTCGCAGTTACCGCACTCATTACAAAGTCCATCCAAATGCAGGATCTGGTTCTCATTTTTGAATCCAGGAACTTTGATGTTGATATTTGCACGGTTAGGGCAAACTTCCACACACTTGTTACAGATGAAGTTACACTCTAAACAGCGTTTTGTTTCGGCTAAAATTTCTTCATTGGTAGTAAGAGTTTCGATGGTTGGATTGATGATACCTTTCTTAGCACGAATCTCTTTGATACGTGTGGCATAATCGAATTCATAATCTTCTGGTTCAATACGATCGAGGTTGATTCCCTCTTTAGCCAGAATACCATTGGTAACAGCCTGGCCGTCAGCAATAGATTCTACAACTGTGGATGGTCCACGATAAGCATCACCAGCGATGAATACGTTTTCGTTACTGGTTTCTTTATACTCATTAACTTTGATGTTTCCACGTTTATCAATTTCGATGTTATTGGCTTTGAGCAGATCATAATCTACCATTTCACCAATTGCGGAAAGAACAGAATCGATAGCTAATTCTACGAATTTACCTTCAACCAGCATTGGGCGTCTTCTGCCACTTGCATCCGGCTCACCCAGTTCCATAACCTGGCATTTAAGCATACCATTGTTATAGGAAACAGGATTGATAAGTTCTTTAAAGATAACACCGTCTTTGACAGCATGATCGAGTTCTTCACGATCGGCTGGCATCTCTTTAATTGTACGACGATAGATTATATAAACGTTCTCTACACCTGGAGTTTTCTTAGCTGCACGTGCACCGTCCATGGCAGAGTTTCCACCACCAACAACAGCAATGTTTTTGCCCATGTTCAAAGCTTTAGGATCTTTGTTCCAATCCTGCAGGAACTTGATTGCGCCATAAACTTTAGATGTATCGCCTTCCAATGGGAGAGTACGTGATTTCCAAGCACCAATAGCCAGATTGATATATTTGAAACCAGCAGCTTTAAGAGCAGCTACATCAATTTTACCATCAGTGTTCATCTCGAATTTAACACCCATACGTTTGATGAGTTCGATATCGTTATCGATAGCCCAGCCCGGCATACGGAAACCAGGGATGGTATGAATAACAGTACCACCAATCTTATCGGTGTTATCAAATACAGTTACATCGAAGCCCGAACGAGCCAGGAAGTAAGCGGAAGAGAGACCAGCAGGTCCAGCACCGATGATGGCAACTTTGATACCAACTGGAGTTACATCCAGTTTCATCTTTTCCATATAATCTTTGTAGCCTTTTTCAGCTGCAACGCGCTTCAATTCACGAATAAGAACTGGCTCTTCGTAATCATTACGAACGCACTTAAGCATACATTTATGATCACAGATAAATCCGGTGATATGTGGAAGTGGGTTCTTGGAAAGAATAAGCTCGAAAGCTTCCAGATAACGCTCTTCTCCAATAAGGCGAGTGTATTCCGGAACATCCTGATTGATAGGACAGGCTTCTACACATGGAGCTACAAAGCAATCCAGCATTCCAAGTTTTTTATCGATAAACATTGAATCCTGTGATTTGGCTTCCATGCGGAAAGTTGGTCCTTCCATTGATTCTTCAGCCAAAGCATCCAGTTTAACCAGATCAACTTTTGTTAAAGCAGGTTTGGTCATACTTTCATCCAGAAGTTTAGACATCTGGGTGAATTTTGTGTAACCACCTGGCTTAAGTACATCAGTAGCAATAGTAATTGGACGAATACCAATGTCATAAAGCTGCTTGGCATTGAAGAAGTTGGCTCCACCAGCATAGGAGATGCTAAGTTCACCATTATATTTATGAGAAAGTTTCTTCGCTAAATTAATTGTAAGTGGGAAGAGGGCACGACCACTCATGTACATTTCATTGGTTGGAAGCATCCCTTTATCATTAACAACTGCAAGAGTATTGGAAAGTTTTGCACCAAACTCTACTCCATGTTTTTTAGAGAATGGGATAAGGATATCAAGCATTTTAACAGCAGGTTCCCACTGCATATCGTGGGTGAATAATTCTTCCTTTAAGGTAATATGATCATAACCAAGTTTAGCAAAAGCGTTTTTCACGTATTCATAACCATGAAGGGTAGGATTCATTTTAAGGAAAGTATGAAGTTTTTTCTCACTCATAAGATATTTACAGATGAGTTCCTGATCTTCAGGAGGGCAACCGTGCATGGTGGAAAGTGTGATTGAATTGGATATATTTGGAGAGATGGTCTCCACAAATTCAGGATCTGTAATACCTGGAATATCACCAACTGCGATAGCTTCTTTAAGTACAGCTTTGCATTCTAAGAAATCAGAATGGTTAGAAGCATCTTTCAAACTTTCGATGAATCCGTCGATCTTTGCTTCTTTGATTCCTTTAAGGTCGTAACCAACACTCATATTAAAAACAAAAGCGCGTTCATCCAATTTGGAAAGACCGAACATTTTGTTTAACACATGAAGCAGGAACCAACCTTTCACATATTCATCATACGCTTGTGGAACAGTAAGTTCTGTACTCCACTCGGTATTATAACCTTCATCTGTAGCTTCGATACATGGTTTTTCAATATCCAGGGTATCCATAATCTGAACTGTTTTCAGTTCGAAGAAACGGCAACCGGTAAGATATGAAGCTACAATGTTAGGAGTTTGCTGAGTGTGTGGTCCGGCAGCAGGTCCCATTGCCGTTTCGCATTTTTCTCCGAATATTGTAAAATAAGATTGATCAGGTTTTTTATAAAATTTATCTTCATGAATCCCGAAGATGGTTTTTTCTTTTTTATATTCTTCTAAAATCCAATATAATAATTTTTTGAATTTTACTGGTATCATAATATCGCTCATAGTTTCTCTCCTTTATTTTAAAGTGCCTGAGTTCAAGAGTGCCTTAGTGCATAGTGCAATAAGTTCTCATAATTTCAGACTTTTCATAAATCCAACGAGGATTCGTTCAACTTCTCTGCTTTGCTCATAAACCTTTTCGAAAAATTTTTTATCTATATAATCAAGTTCTTTAGCAATGTATATCTGGGTTTGGAGCTCGAAAAGTGAACCTCGAGATATATCTAGGAATCTACGGAAATCTTTATTACTTCCTCTTCCAAAGCCCTCTGCAATATTTGAAGGGACAGATACCGCTGCTCTACGTAATTGCGAAGTAAGACCAAATTGTTCTGATTGCGGGAAATTCTTAGTAATCTTATAGATAGATTTAACTAACTCAATAGCTTTTTGCCAGCAAATTAATTCTCTATAAGTTTTCATTTATCTCCCCTAACTTAGGTACTCAGGCACTTCGTATTTCTGCACTTTCGCACTCAATACAACTTCTTATTCTCTTCAAATCTTTTAAACATAGCTTCTGAAATTTCCCAAGAACGATCAAACAAATCTTTATAAAGATCTTTAATTACATGATAATCATCTAATAATATTTCATCATTTTTTATTACATACTGACAATGTGATTCGGTGATCCCAAAGATGAAATGTCCTAAGAATTGATCTGTATTAAATGGTGTTGCAGGCTCATAATCGAAGATTGCAATATCTGCAGTTTCACCTTCTAAAATTCCGAGAGGAAGTCCAAATGCTTTTTTAAGTTTAAAATTATTCAGGAAAAGTGCATTCATTTCAGGATATCCTAGATCACAATTTTTATTTAGATATTTTGTAAATATGTTAGAATTTTTAAGAGCTTTCATAGTACTTGGATGCATTCCATCTGTTCCGACAGTTGTCTTGATCCCTTCAGAAATAAACTTGGAGATATTTCCTACATTTAATCCGTTATTCATATTGGAATCTACTGCTTGTGCAATGAAGATATTACGTTTTTTCAAGATCTCAAGGTCTTTTTTAGTAAGATTGCTGCAATGAATAAAAAGTGAATTATCTCTTACTAATCCGAAATCATCAAATCTTTCGATCAATCCTTTACCATATTTTTCCTGGCATTGTATTCCATCAATATCACCTTCTGCAACATGTACGTGAACTGGAAAATCTTCTGATGCATCAGCTATTTTCTGTAAGCTCTCATCACTAAGTGTAAATGATGCGTGCAATCCGATCATACCTTGAACCAATTTTCCTTTTTGAGCTTTGGCAAAACGTACATTTTCATCTAATGATCTCTGGAAAAATTCTTCACCATTTCTATCAGAAATTTCAAAGCAAATAGTTCCGCTAACTCCATAAGCATCAAAAACATTAGCCATGTCAGAAAGTGCATTCTCTGTATAACCGGATATATGATGATCAAAGATAGTGGTTACACCTTGAGAAATGGAATCCTTCATAGCGATTGCAGTTGATAGAATCATATCTTCTTTGTTTAACGAATGATCAAGAGTCCACCATAAGTTTTTTAAATTTCCCATAAAATCTTTGAATGGAACATCGCAAGGAACCCCTTTAGAAAGAGTGGAATAAATGTGATGATGTGCGTTTGTTAGGCCGGGGAAAATGATTTTGTTGCTGGCATCAATGATGCGATCTGGATGTTCAAATTTTTTAGTAAACTGAATTTTTCCATCTTGGATAAAAAGTGTTTTCTTTTCAACTTTAGTGCTGTCATTTTGCGGGGTAACAATGTAAGCGCCACGAATTTCTAAATTCATAATCTGTTCTCCTTTTAAATTTTATTTAGTCACTCCCATATTTGTCGTTTAGAGATAAGATTAAGTCTCAACATTTTCGTTTAGATAAAAACGATTTTTTTTACTATAGTAAATAGTGTCAAATAAATTTATTATGCATAAGTTAAGGTACGAATTAGATATATCAATATTTATCAATAATTGCTCGATAATTAAGTAAATAATGTTTTGACATTAAATGAAAACAAATAAATTTCATCCATAGATAAAGTTATTTTACGAAATTATGAAATTGAACGCGGAATATGCATTACAATGTAAATCTAATTCCTCGCTCAAACAGGGACGCAAAAAACCACGTCGCTAATTAGAAGCGTTAGCCGTCAGCGAGGTCAAATAGATGAAATATATGAAAGATATTATTTTACAGATTGAACGTCAATGGGAGGATTTGCTTAGAGTACGTTCTACGTTCCCTACGATGAAAAATAATCTTATTGGACTTCAGAAGTTCTCTACAGCACCTTATTATCAAATTAAAGGACATAAAGTTGAATTCCAATTCAGTAAGCCATTAACCTCCGAAAAAATTGATGAAATTAATCAGATTGGTCGTTGGATAAATGAGAGTTATGTAATTAGATTGTGTGCATTTCTTGAATATCATGGAATCATTCCAAAAGAAGGGAAAGGTCGTATTAACCAAAGTCTTAATGGACACGAAGAAGTTGACATTCTTAGAAGATTACGAAATGAACTTTTGCATCATTCAGGTCAGTATGATTCAGGAGATCCGGATAGTTGCAAATTGTTTAATCGCATGGTTGATCATTTTTCTTTGACAACAGAAAGCATGACTAAGTATCCTATTCAAATCGATGGTTTCTTACATCCTTTAAAGAATACCTGCAAACTCTATGTACAGGGATATTTAGAATTAAGTGAGCAATAAAATAATCAGCAAATAACTAACATTGGACAACATCTGACTCCACTGTGTTTCATAGCGGTGAGTGAGCTTGGTCGTTATGAGTATAAAGAAAAAAGGCAGGATTGTTGTCCTGCCAATTATTCCAAACTCAAATATCAATAAAGATCATCCTCTGCTTTCTCTAAAATAAGATTCTCCCAATGCTTTTGGTAAATTAGATCTTTTTCCTTTTAAGGAAATGAATAATAAGAACAATATTGTAAATACATATGGAATACTTCTAAGAAGAATAATCGGGAAAGCTATATTAAATTTTTGAAGATTAAGCCCAAGTTGAGTAAGACCACCAAAGAGATATGCACCTCCATAAGCTATCAGAGGATTCCAATTAGCAAAGATCACCAAAGCAATCGTTATCCAACCCTTACCTGCTGTCATTCCTTCTACCCACAATTTGGAATAACCAACCGAGAGATAAGCACCGCTTATACCTATAAAAATACCGCCTACAATTGTTGCGATATAACGGATCTTAATAACCTTTATTCCCATAATCTCACTGGAAAGCGGTTCCTCTCCACTACTTCGTAAGGCAAGTCCCCATTTTGTTCTATTAAAGACAAACCATACAATCACAGGTAAGATAAATGCGACATAAACTAAAATATTGTGTTTAAATAAAATCTCTCCTAAAATCGGAATCTTACTTAGAAGAGGAATGGTTATAACTTCAAACGAAGTTTTTAATGTCTTACCAACCATGCTTACACCAAAAAATGCACTCGCTCCGGTCCCAAACATTGTTAAGGCAAGACCCGATACTACCTGATTTGCTTGTAAAGAGATTGTCATAAAGGCATGTATCAAACCCATTAATCCACCAATAAGCGCAGCTCCTAAGATCGCTAAAAGTAAGCTCTCTGTTGTGTAGGCTACATAGAAACCAAAGAAAGCACCCATCAGCATGATGCCTTCAACTCCGAGATTTAAAATGCCTGATCGCTCGGTGATGATCTCACCGATAGTTGCATAAAGTATAATTGTCCCGCTAGCTATAGCAGCATAAAGGATCGTGATAACATCAGTCATTATTTCCCCCTGATGAGTTTTATATTGTAATTTTTAAATAATTCACTTCCCAGAATTGCAAACAGAATAAGTGCCTGCATCACGGTTCCAACCGCGGCTGGAAGACGCATAGCGATTTGCAAAGAATCTGCTCCCTTTAGCATTATACTGAGAAAAACTGCAAAAATCACAATGATGAATGGATTGGTACGAGCCAGCCAGGCAACGATAATCCCCGTATAACCATAGCCGGTGGAAATATGTTGATGAAATTTATATTCGATTCCGCTTATCTGACTCACACCAGCGAGACCTGCCAATGCACCACTTAATAAGAAAACCATGAACATCATTTTTTTTATGTTGATTCCGGCATATTTGGCAGCTTTTAAACTAGCGCCGGTCATACGTAATTTATAACCTGTTTTTGTATGATAAATTAGAATATACAATAAGACTACTAACGCAAGGGCAAGGAACAATCCCGCATGAACTCTTCCAAAACCGATTCTGCTAAACCTTGCTTCAACTGGGAATTCCGGTGTGTAAGGAAAGTTATCTTTTCCCTTCCAGGGACCAAATAGGAAATAATCTGCAATATTGATCGCTACATAATTAAGTAACAAAGTTGAAATTACTTCATTCATTTTAAATTTAATTTTTAGTAAAGCCGGTATCGCTGCCCATAAAGCACCACCAATAGCACCAAGAGTTACTAAAACGGTTAACTCAAGTGGTTTGGGAAGAACAGGTCCGTAAATAACAAATGCAGTGGCAAGTGTAGCTCCTGCGAATAATTGTCCTTCAGCACCGATATTCCATAATTTACTATTTAAGGCAATTCCTACTGCTAATCCTGTGAAGATGAGAGGAATAGCTTTAACCAAAGTTTCAGAAATGCCATAAGGAGAACCAAGTGCAGAAGTGAATACTTTCCACAAAGCAACAAATGGATTCACACCGTTAAAAGCGATAAAAATTCCTGAAAGGACCAATGCAATTCCAATTGCAGAAAGAGTGATGATAATGTCTTCTCTTTTCGAAACTCTTTCTTTCTGCTCAAGTTTAATTTTAAACATTGCTCATCTCCTTCACTGCTTCTGCTTCAGTATGCCCACTCATCATCAAGCCAATTTCCTCAAGAGAATGGTCACCGTTATTGAATACTCCTGTGAATTTACCTTCATACATCACGGCGATCCTGTCTGATAAAGCGAAAAGCTCATCAAAATCACCTGAGATCAGTAGTACTGCTTTTCCTTCATTACGAAGATTCATAATTGATTTTCGTACGAATTCTGTAGCTCCTACATCTAGGCCTCGAGTTGGGAAAACAAAAATATAGAGATCACAATTTCTTTCGATCTCTCGCCCGATGATCAATTTCTGCAGATTCCCACCAGAAAGCAGAAGGGCAGGAAGGTTTATGCCTGGTAAAAATATGTTATATTTTTCGATGATCTTTTCTGCATATTTTTTAAGTTTTTTATTATCGATCAGTATTCCTCTTTTAAATTCAGATTTTCGGTAAACCTTCATAATTAGATTTTCCCAGACAGAACGGCTTCCAGCAACACCAACATTGACTCGGTCACCGGGAACATAACTAATGCCTTCATCAATTCTCTGCACGGGAGTATCATGAGCTATATCTTTATCCTTAAATATTATCTTTCCGCGAATTACCTCTCTGTTGCCGGTAAGAGCGTTAGCTAATTCTATTTGCCCGTTTCCTGTAACGCCGGCAATACCCAGCACCTCTCCGCAAGCTAGGTTGAAAGAAAGATTGTTAACAGCTAAAACGCCTTTATTAGAATTCACAAAAAGATTTTTAACTTGTAGGAAATTCTTTGTCAGGCATACTTCAGGCCGTTCAAAGGTAAGTTCGCTTTCTTTACCGACCATCATTCTTGCCAATTCACCCGCATTTGTATCAGTTTTATTTACAGTTGAGACAAGAATTCCTTTCCGTAATACTGTGATTTTGTCTGCTACTTCCAGTACTTCAGCCATTTTATGGGTGATAAAGATGATTCCTTTACCGGTGGAAGCAATTTCCTTGAGAATCCGCATCAAGTTGTCTGCTTCCTGCTTTGTCAAGACGGTTGTAGGCTCATCGACTATGAGAACATCTACATTCCTAACTAGCATTTTTAGAATCTCAACTTTCTGCCTCAATCCTAATGGCAGCTCATCTACAACTGCATCGAGATCAACTTGAAATTTGAACTGATCCATGTAAGTTTGGATCAATTTGCGGTTCTTCTGTAGATCAAGTATGAACTTATTGTCGGGGTGACCCAGGATCAGGTTTTCCAAAACCGTGAGGTTCCCTACCAGGCTGAATCGTTGATGTACCATCCCAATGCCAATTTTGAGAGCTTCTCCAGGATAATTATAAGTTATTTTTTTCCCTTTGAAATAGATACTTCCTTCATCCGGGAAATACACACCTGTTAACATATTCATGAGCGTGGTTTTACCCGCACCATTTTCTCCCAGCAAGGCGTGGATCTCTCCCTTTTCTAATTTAAATTCAACATCGGTATTAACCTTATTTCCATAGAATGATTTTGAGATGTTCTTCATTAGAACGAGAGTGGAATTCACTTTTTTCTCCGACAAAATAATCTCCTAATTTTAAAATAAATATATTAAACAGTATCAAATAAATAAACAAAAAAAATTGCAGGAGATTGTAATTACCAACCTCCTGCAAAGTTATAATGAAAATTATTCTTTAGCTTCGGGAATTTTTCCCTTAACACCTTTTACAAACCATTGAATACTGAGTTTTTCTCCATCAGTGAGAGCAACGCCATCTTCAACACGTTTTTTGCCCATGTTGTCATAAAGTGGTCCAGTGAAAATTTGATCATCCGCAATAATACTAGCTTTTACTTCAGCAACTTGATCTCTGACTTCTTGCGGTACAACTTCATTGTATGGAGATAGTCCTGTAACACCAGTACTCATATCCCACCAGATCGGTTCATTTGTCCAAGTACCTTCATGTACTTTTGTGGCAACATCTTTGTAATAAATACCCCAGTGCCATACAGGAGCTGTTAAATGTGCTTTTGGAGCAAACATGCTCATGTCGCTGTCGTATCCAATTGAATGAACACCAGCAGCTTCAGCAGCTTCTTGAGGTCCTGCTGAGTCAGTACCCTGTGTTATTATATCACAGCCGTCTGCGATCATTGTATTGGCAGCTTCTTTCTCATGTACCGGATCAAACCATGAGTTTGTCCATAATACTTGAACTGTAGCATCAGGATTTACACTGCGAGCACCAAGTGTGAAAGCATTAATTAAACGAACAACTTCTGGGATCGGGAAAGGTGCCACATAACCCATTTTACCTGTTTTAGACATTTTAGCTGCAACTATACCGGCAAGGTATTTTGATTGATATATTTTTCCCATGTAGTTGGTAAAATTTGGGGCAGTCTTATAACCAGTTGCATGCAGGAAAGTTATATCAGGATATTGTTTGGCAACTTCCAGTGTAGGGTCCATATATCCAAATGATGTTGTAAATATAATATTACATCCAGATTCAGCTAATTCGGTAATTACACGAACAGCATCTGCACCTTCAGGTACACTCTCTACAAAAACAGATTCTCCAACAAAATCCAATTCTTCCATTGCTAAACGTCCCTGATCATGAGATGTTGTCCAACCAGCATCACTCACCGGACCAACATAGACAAAACCGGCTTTCAGCTTTTCACTTTTTTTTGCACCGCCACCGCAGCCCGCAATAAGCATTACTGCTGAGATTGTTACTAAAATCCAAAATAATTTTTTCATTACTTCTCCTTTTTTTTAATTGATATCATTTAATATTTATTTAACGAAATTAACACACATACATTTTATTTACGATATTATTTATCAATTTATCCTTTTCTTGAATTGCAATTTGAATTAAAGTAACTTGTAAATATTGAAACTTGTTTGTTAAATATACATACAAAAATCTTTTATTAAGTTTAATATCTTCTATTTTCATTAATACAAAATAAGTGAAATGTGCATTTCGGTGTCAAGAGGAAAATTTATGTCTAATAAAACTGCAAATCATAACAAACCTTTTGCTTGACATACATCCTAATACTTTTTTTTGAAGAGAAAATTAATATCATTACGGAGTTGTAAATGAGTGGTAATCGTATTGAAGAACATCCGATCTTACCAATTGCGGATTGGGAAAAAATCAACTTTTTTTGGAATGGGAAGAAACTTACTGCTAAAAAGGGTGAAGTGATATCTTCTGCATTATTTGCTAACGGAATCAAAATTTTTGGACATCATCCCAAAGACGGCAGTGCTCAAGGGATCTTCTGCGCCAATGGTCAATGTGCAAAATGTACAGTTATTGTTGATGGCGTTCCAATGAAGTCTTGTATGACAATTGTGAAACCGGAAATGAAAATAGAAAGCGTGGAAGGTTTGCCCAAACTTCCTCAAACGGACAAACATGAGATCGGCGATATTGAAGAGCTTGAATATGATGTGCTGATAATTGGTGGAGGACCAGCTGGACTCTCTGCTGCGATTCAGCTCGGTGATCATAATATCAAAACACTAATAGTTGATGATAAAACTGAAACAGGTGGAAAACTTGTATTGCAAACTCATAAATTTTTTGGTTCAGTAAAGGATTCTTATGCTGGTACCAGAGGAATTGATATTGGAAAGATGCTGTCTAAAAAAGTAAGTGAAAACAAAAATATAGATGTCTGGTCAAACAGCATTGCACTTTATGTCTATAAAGATAAAAAGGTAGGTATATTAAAGAATGATGTTTATAAATTAGTAAAACCAAAGATTATTTTGAATGCAGCAGGGGCAAGAGAAAAATTCTTACGTTTTAAAGGGAATTCATTGGTAGGAATTTATGGTGCAGGTGCATTTCAAACATTGGTAAATCGTGATCTTGTGCGTCCAACAAAAAGACTTTTCATTGTTGGTGGTGGGAACGTAGGACTCATAGCAGGTTATCATGCATTACAAGCCGGTATTGAAGTTGTGGGTCTGGTAGAAGCCATGCCAAAATGCGGTGGGTACAAAGTCCATGCTGATAAACTTGCGCGGCTTGGTGTTCCGATCTATACATCTCATTCTGTGCTGCAGGCAAATGGAAAAGAGACAATTGAATCGGTTACGATATCACAAATTGATGAAAAATTTAATCCTGTGAAAGGAACAGAAAAGACATTTGATTGTGATACACTTCTTATAGCTGTAGGACTGGAAAGTGTAAGTGAATTTACTGATGAAGCTGAAACTGCAGGAATAAGAGTTCTTTCTGCTGGTGATGCTAAAGAAATTGCAGAAGCTTCTTCTGCTATGTTCAATGGTAAAATTGCCGGGCTTAAAATCGCTAAGGAAATTGATCCGAATGTAGAAGAAATTCCAAATAGTTGGTATGATAAAGCAGAAATTCTTAAAAAAGCAGCTGGTAAAATCTCTGAATATAAGCTTCCTGAAAGTGAAGAGGGAGTTTTCCCTGTAATTCACTGTTTGCAGGAAATCCCATGTAATCCGTGTAATACTATATGCCCGATGAATTCGATTAACATGGAAGGTGATCCGATCATGGGTTTACCGGTTTTTAATGGTAAGTGTATTGGTTGTGGGAAATGTGTTGCTATTTGTCCCGGACTTGCTATTACATTAGTAGATTTCCGCAGGGATAAAAATTTCCCAACTGTAACACTTCCATATGAAGTTTCGAATCATAAGATCAGTGTTGGAGATGATATCTTTTGTGTAGATATAACCGGAAAAGAAATTGGGAAATTTGCAGTTACACAGGTTGTTGATGTTGAAACGAACAACAGGACTCAACTTATTAAGTTAAAAACTCCCAAAAATATTGCTAAGAAGATCGTTTCCTTCAGAATCCAGGAAGCAGAAATTTCACAACAAAAAGAAACAGAAATTAAGTACATTTCAGATGAAGAAATGGTTTGTCTTTGCGAGAGAGTCACAGCAAAAGAGATTCGGGATCTTATCAAGAAGGGAATTACTGATATGAATCAGATCAAGGCAATAACTCGGGCAGGAATGGGACCTTGCGGAGCTAAGAGTTGTGATAATCTAATCAAACAACTATTCAGGCAGGAAGGAATTTTATTGGATAAAATTGAACCAAATACAAGAAGACCAATCTTTGTTGAAGTACCTCTGGGTAAATTTGCTGATGGAGGTAAGAAATGAAAACCTTCGACGTAATTATTATTGGAGCAGGATCGGTTGGCGTTCCTACCGCATTAGCATTATCAGAAAAGAAATTAAATGTTCTGGTGATCGATTCTAAACCATCTCCCGGACAGAAAAATAATAAAAAAGCTATTGGCGGTATCCGTGCCACCCATTCAGATTTTGGAAAGATAAAAGTATCTCAAAGAAGCATTGATATATTTTCTACCTGGAAGAATAAATATGGTGATGATATTGGCTGGATCGCCAATGGTTACAGTTACCCTGCCTATAATGATGAAGATGAAAAAAAGCTAAAGGATCTCATGAAGATCCAACATTCCTTTGGATTAAACATAAAATGGGTTTCTCCGGAAGAATATGATGAGTTGGTACCTGGGATTAATCCTGAAGAGCTGCGTGGTTCCACCTATTCACCAGAAGATGGTTCAGCTTCTCCTCTCCTTTCTATTAACGCTTTTTATTTTAAGAGTTTAGAATACGGTGCAGAATATAAGTTTAACGAAAGTGTTATTGAAATCGAATTAACAAATAACAAGATTACTAAAATTATTACAGATAAAGCTCAATATTCTGCCGGTACGATCATAAATGCTGCCGGTAATAATGCAAAAAAAATTGGAGAGATGGTGGGGCTTGAACTGCCAGTAATTCCCGATAGTCATGAGGGTGCGATAACAGAACCTGTAGACAGATTTTTTGAACCGATGGTAGTTGATATGCGTCCTATAAAAGGTTCAGCAAATTACTATTTTTATCAAAATAATGAAGGGCAGGTAATTTTTTGTATAACTCCTTCTCCTTCTATAATTGGAACAGATAGCGATTCAACTTCTGAATTTTTACCGCAAGTTGCGAAGAGAATGGTTGAGCTCTATCCACGTCTTGCCAACTTAAAAGTCCGTAGAACCTGGCGTGGACAATATCCTATGACACCTGATGGTTTCCCTATCGTTGGAAGGTCAAAAAAAGTATTAAACCTGATAAATTCTGTTGGAATGTGCGGTCAGGGTTTTATGCTTGGCCCGGGTATGGGAGAACTTGTAGCTCGTATTACAATGAATGAACTTTCTGAAGATGATCTGAAAGCGTTAGAAAGTTTTGATCCTTATCGTGATTTTTCTGGAATGGAGCAGTTTAAATAAATGAAAGTTCAGATTGAGAAAATTGAGAGTTACGATTTTGATAAAATATATCACTTTATTGAAAAACTCCAGCTTGAAAAAATTTTACTTGATAAGCAAAAGATTCTCTTAAAACCTAATCTCCTTGGTGCTTTTCCTCCTGAAAAAGCTGTGACAACAAACCCTGTTGTTGTTGATGCAGTTATTACATTTCTGAAGAAAATTGGAAAAGAGATAATTTTAGGAGATAGTCCGGGAGGATCAACATCTGTTAAACTTGTTTGGGAACTAACAGGAATGAAACAATTAGCAGAAAAACACAATATCCCGCTGGTTAATTTTACAACAGGTGGAATAATACATCAAAGGACAAAAAAATTAAAGTTCCCTATTACAAAATATATCTGGGACGTAGATGCCGTCATCAATCTTTGCAAATACAAAACACATAGTTTAATGTCGTACACAGGTGCTGTAAAAAATCTATATGGTCTTATCCCCGGTTTAAAAAAATCTGACTATCACAAAGAGCACCCGGATCATACTCAATTTGCAAAAGTTATTTCAGGATTATATTCAATTGTGAAAGAAAGAATTGTATTTAACATAATGGATGGAATTGTAGGTATGGAAGGAGAAGGACCTTCGGCTGGAGATCCCAGGAATTTTGGAGTAATGTTTGCCAGCGAATCTGCTTCTGCACTAGATTATGTTGCTTCAAGTATGATGGGTTTCCAACCTGAGAAATTAGAATATATTTTACCTTCTTTAGAAGCAGATAACATAAAAGAAGATGAGATCGAAATACTGGATGAATGGCAGAATTTTAAATTTCATAAAGTTAAGATTAAAAAAGTTGGTTTATATGTAAAAATATTAGCATATTCTCCAAAAATATTAAAAGATGTTTTCAAAAAGCACTTTACATACTATCCAGATTTCAATGACAAATGCAGGAAGTGCAATATCTGTGTGGAAAGTTGTCCTATGCAGGCTATGGAGTTAAAAGAGGGAGATGCACATCCAACCATTGACTATGACAAGTGTATAAAATGTATGTGCTGTCATGAGATGTGTCCATACCAGGCAATTTATGTGCATAAAAGTTTTTTAGCGAAGTTCATAATAAAATAATTTTAATTTCTTCTTGCATTCAGAATTGGTTCTTTTTTAAATTGCAAAGCAATAAGGAGGGGAAATAAACTAAGTATGGATAAATTCAAGTTTTCTAAAAAATCATTTGTTTACATTATCATAATTTTGCTAATATTATACATCATTTTCTTTGACAGTGCCAGTTTTTACAAAACGGATAGAATAAAACATAAACTGGTTTCTCTTCAGCACGATATTGAGGAATTAAAAAAAGATAATGAACAACTAAAATTGGAAAATGAAAAATTGGAAAATGATAAAAATATTTGGGAAGAGAAAGCAAGAGAACTTGGAATGCAAAAAAAGGGTGAAGAGATATATATATTCAAAGAAAGTGAGGGTCTCTAATTAGCGATAATCTCTGAAATTAATAAAATTTGGTTTAAGGACAATTTTGTTTTTTATGAAAAGAGTTTGACAAAAAGCAACTTGTTTTTTCTATATGGTAAAAAAAAAATGAAAAATGTTCGTTATAATTAATTAATAAAATTGTTATTGAAATTTTAATTTCGGAAATAGTTATTATTTATTAAATGTGTTACTATCGTAATTATGGTATTTTGAGAGTTAATCTATTTTATGGAGGAAAAATGAAAAAATTATTTTTGTTTATGATTGCAGCTTTTTTACTGTTGGGTCTTTCGTTAAATGCGGCATCTAAGGAAAATTCGATCAAAGATGCAACAGGATTGGCACCTTATCAACTGTTCAAACAGGCTGAAAGCCAGCCAGCAGGATTTCCAAATCCAGGTGATGATCCCGATTATCAGGCTTATGCTTACAATGCTTATGATGCATCCGGCGCTGTAGCTGAAGGGCCTATTACTTACGTTTTGAATAATCCTGCAGGTCTCACTGCTTTGGCAGCTACCACTTCGACAGACTTTCTTGCTGGTGCATGCTGGATAGCTGATGAGGAAACCTGGTATGCATGCCAGTATGGCGGTGGACTTTATACCATCGATATTACTACTGGAGCTATGACTAATGTAGCTACTTCTATCAGTCTTGGTGGTATTGAATACGATGATGCTTCCGGCCTTATGTATGGTACCGATGGAACAAGCCTTTACACTGTTGATTGGACAACAGGTACAACTACATTAATAGGTTCTCATGGTCTTGCTGACACAATGATCGGTATTGCTGGTGACGGTGAAGGAAATCTGTATGGTGTTACTGTTAGTTTCACTGCTATCGCTCCATTATACCAAATTGATTTGACAACAGGCGTAGCAACATCTATTGGCTCAACAGGCGGGCAGTTGTTATATGCTCAGGACCTTTCATTTGACAAGGATGCTGGTACTCTGTACTCAGCAGCATATTTTGGAGACGGAACTCCTTCCGGTCTTTACACAATTGATACCGCAACTGCAGCTATGACACTTGTTGGTAACTTCCCAGGTGGTATGGAAGTATCCGGATTTGCCATTCCTTATACTTTGGCAGAACCTGGTGCTCCAGCAGCTCCAACAAACTTGGCCGTAATAGCCGGTGCCGCTGGTGCACTGCAATGCGATATCAGCTGGACTTGCCCCACTTTAACCTTTGCAGGCGATCCACTCACCGAATTATTGGAAATGAGAGTTTACAGAAACGGTGATCTTGTTTATACCGATTCTGCTCCTGTGATCGGTGGTAACGGTAGTTACCCAGATTACCCCACAGTAGCTGGTATGTATGATTATACTGTTCTTGGCTATAATACTGAAGGTGAAGGCGCTCCTGCCGGTGAAGAAGTCTGGGTTGGAGAAGACATCCCGGATGCTGTCACAAACCTGGTTCTTACAGATGTGAGTACCACTACTCTGATCGCTCAACTTGATTGGATAAATCCAACCGCCGGATTCCATGGTGGTTATTTTGCCGGTTGTACCGATTACGAAATCGAACGAGTTAATGATGGTACAATTTTTAACGTAACAGGCTCTACAACAACCTGGCAGGATGCAGTTCCCGCCCCAGGTATTTACAGCTATACTATTACTCCATTTAACGGTTCAGGTAGTGGACCATCCACAACCTCAGCTCAGGTTGGTATTGGTATTTCCATTGTACAAGTAGGAAATCAGGAAGTTACAGATTATCAGATGCCGATGAATATTTGGTATGAAAACAGCATCGTCGAATGCGTTTATGATATGGAATGGATTGGAACAGATATGCTTATTAATGCGCTTGCATATCATTCCAATATTACGAGCACAGTACCTCCATTTAATCTTGAAATCTGGCTTGGTGAAGTCGATGTTGATGATCTTTCAGGTGGATTTATTAATGCTACTCAATTAACAATGGTTTATGACGGTACTATTGATGTAACACCCGGTGATCATTGGATAGAATTATCACTTGATACACCATTTGAATATACTTATGCTCATAATCTTGTAATGGGTATCGTTAAAGATGATGGTGAATATTATACTACATCTGACGTCTGGTGGACCACTGAATCCGGTACTGCTAATCGTTCAATCCATCAATATAATGATACAACAGAATATACTATTCAAAGTCCACCAACCAGTCCAAATCCAAAAACCACTTATCCGGATGTACGCTTTTATTACTCTGTACTGGCACACGGTGATGTAGCAGGAGTTATTACAGATAATGTAACCAGTAATCCCATTGATGGTGTAGAAGTTTTTGTCGGATCTTTTGGTCCGGCAACTACAAATGCATTAGGAGAATATCTTATTGAGGATATAGTAACTGGTCTGCAACCTGTAACTGCCACAAGAGATGGATATTATGATTTCTTCGGAGAGGTTGATGTGCTTGCAGATATAGTTGTTACATATGATATCGGCATGGATGTTAATCTGTTTGGAGCACTTGATGGAACAGTTACCGATGCTGATTCTGGTGATCCATTAATAGGTGCTGAGATCAGCGCAATAAGTCTTGCTGGATATGAGTATAATGCCATAACAGATGATGACGGATACTACTCTATAGTAGATGTAGTTGCAGAAACCTATGATGTCACTTGTGCTTTTCCGAACTATCCAACCGGAATGGAACAAGGAGTGGTAGTCATAGACGGAGCGGTCACCACAGTCGATTTTGCCCTGGAAGGCTATGCTTACTGGTGTGATTTCGAAAGCAATGACGGCGGCTTGATTAGTAGTAACGCCTCCGGTTGGCAATGGGGAGCATTTACCTCCGGGCCAATGGCTGGATATTCCGGTACTAATGGCTGGGGAACTGTAATTGGTGGTCTTTATGCTGCTTCGTCAAATTACACCTTAGATACACCTGCACCATTCTTGATCACGGAACCAAATGCCGAGTTAAGATTTTGGCATTGGTATGACATTGAGACAAGCTGGGATGGCGGTAACGTGAAGGTTTCTACCGACGGTGGTATTTCCTGGTCAGTAATTACATCAACAACCGGCTATACCGGAACGGGAAATACTTCCAATCCATTAAGTGGAGAACCAATTTTCTGTGGAACTACAACTTATAATTACTGGCATGAGGAAGTTTTCGATTTATCAAGTTATCAAGGACAATCTATAATTATCAGATGGCACTTCGGTTCTGATAGCTCGGGTGAATATGCGGGTTGGTATATCGATGATGTATCCCTAAGAGGCGCAGAAATACCGCAACAAGGTTCATTGGAAGGAACTGTTACTGAATTCGGTACCGGTAATCCAATCGAAGATGCTGTGGTAACAGTCGGAACAGGCTTGAATGCTACAACCGGAGCTGACGGAACTTATTATATTCCGGCTATCTGGCCGGGAATCTATGACATTTCCTGTGTAGCACCTTTGTATCTTGATGCTCAAGAATTAGGTTTTACAATTGCCGAAGGAGCTAATACTCTTGATTTTTCATTACTCTGGTCAGAAATTGCAGTCGATGTTGTAGAACTTAATTGTTACTTGCCTCCTGATGACATAGAAGTGCAGACCTTCACCATCACAAATAATGGTCCTGGTGATCTTGACTATAGTATTGGTCTTGAATATCCGGAAGCAATCAGCGTAAGACAAATGCCTATTACCAGAAAGGTACAGAATACCATATCAAAAGCTACTGTAACAACTCCTATTGAAACCAGGAATGTAATGAGCTCGGATAGAGATGAGAGTCCCTATTTAAGTAGATTAAGTTCTGAACTTTCCAGAGAAATGTGGGATCTTCAATTCAGCTTTGATGCAACAGCCGTTTCTGGTGCTGCTGGAAATGCCGGAGCAGAATTTGATGGAACTTACTTTTATACAACCCGCTGGGCTTCCAACCTGATTCACAAATATGACATCAATGGTGCTTTGGTTGAGGAATTCTCGATTCCTGGAGTAACAGGTCTGCGTGATCTGGCTTATGACGGAACTCATTTCTATGGCGGTGCTTCCGGCAACGTGATCTATGAAATGGATTTTGATACACACACATTGATCAGCTCCATTAATTCATCTGTTGCAGCAAGAGCAATTGCTTACAATGAAGACCTTGATGCCTTCTTTGTTTCTAACTTTGCTGATCCGGTTGGTTTAATTGGACATGATGGAACAACCATTGCTACTTTCAACTGTGGTTTAGCCGGTACATATGGTTTTGCTTATGATAACTTAACCGATGGCGGTCCGTATCTCTGGATTTTTGACCAAGGAGCTGGTGGTGGTTCACCACAACTTATTCATCAGATGGATGCTTTAACATATACAATGACAGGTGTTACACATGACGTATCTCTTGAATTACCAGACCCAAGTGGAATTGCCGGTGGTTTATTTATAACTACAGATTTCGTATCCGGTATCGTTACACTAGGCGGTTTGCAACAAGGTGTTCCAGATCAAGTATTCTGTTATGAATTAGCTCCGTATTCAACCTGGGTAGCAGTTACTGCTAACAGTTCAGGAACAGTTCCTGGTAACGGTGGTACAGTATTAGTTGAAGTTACCTTTGACGCAACAGATCTTCTTATTGGGGATATATTCACAGGTAATCTGGCGATAGCTAACAATTCCAACTATACTCGTGGTGATGACTATATAATTCCTGTAATGCTAATAGTTTCTGGAAATATTCCACCTATTAACCTAAATGTTGACGAAGTTACAGCTTTGTTTACTTGGGATACCCCTCCTGGATCTGACATTACTGATTCCGGAAATAAAGAACAAACTAAGAAAGAAATGAATAGCAGATCACGGGATTTGCTTGGTTACAACGTATTTCTTGGTGAAGATCAAGTAGGAACAACTACAGCAAATGAATGGCCATATGAAGACCTTATAATAGGTGATTATTATGTTGCCGGTGTTTCTGCAGTTTACGATGATGGTGAATCTGAAATTCAAGAATTCCCATTTACATACATTGGAACAGATGCCGGAATTATTATTCCTCTTCAAACAGAACTGAGCGGTAACTTCCCAAATCCATTTAATCCTGTTACGCAGATTGCATTCTCACTTAATGAGCGATCTCACGTTCAAATAATGATCTATAACATTAGGGGACAGCTAATTAGAACATTGGTAGATGATCAACGTGATGCTGACAGTTACGTAGTTATCTGGAATGGTACTGATGATTCGAACAAATCAGTATCTAGTGGAGTGTACTTCTATAAAATGAGATCAAGTAACTATACTGCTACTAAAAAAATGATACTTATGAAGTAAGAGAATTTAGCCTGACCACTTGCGAGTGGTCAGGCAACTATTCACCTTATGAAATAATAGAATTTTGCCCCGACCTATTTTTGGAAGGGGCAACTTTTTATTTCTTATAGAATAAATATTAAACCTTGCGAATGGTTGTAAATATTCGTAATGGTTGAATAAACAACGCCCGGTGTAAGCCGGGCGTTGTTTATTCTTTTCTTGTTACGAGTAAGTTTTACTCGTAAACATTAGCCTTGATCTTCGGGAAAACATAGGAATCAGATTGGGAAAATTTATGAATATTGAGAGTTATTTTCTTTTCAGGTTTTTAATAGTATTTTCTAAATGATTGTAAGCCCGATTACTTTTTGAATCCCAATATTGTATTGATTTCTCAAAATATTCAGATGCCTCACTAAATTCTCTTTTACGAAGATAATAGTAACCTACTTGATCATATTTTTCTGCAATATATGGGTTATTCTTCATATAGTAATGATTAAAAACGATTGAGTCATATTTTTGCATAATTTCATCTGAAGTAATTTTATCCAAGATTTTTTTTAAATTAGCAATAACTTCTGGAAATTCAGAGTAGGTTTTAATTCCACCTTTAACAGCACCGGTATAAAATGATTCAATATTTTGAAGTTCCAGACCTTTCTTTATATTAAATACAGATTCATCGAATTTTTTAACACTCCAATAAAATTCTCCAAGACTAAAATAAGCATCTTGTGGAAATGGATGAAGACTAATTGCTTTTTTATATGCTTCTTCTGCTTTTTCATTATCGAATTTTTTATAAAGCTGAGCCATATTGAGATATACAAGATGATCTGCATCCGGATCTTTTAACAGAACTCTTTTCAGGATTTTTATTGCTTTTTGATTCTCTCCTGATTTCGCATATGCAACTGCTAGATTAATATATGCTTCACTATAATCGGGATCGAAATTAATTGCCTTATTATAATAAATTATAGCTTCAGGGATCCTTTCTTCATTTAGTTGTCGCGTGGCAAAATCAAAAAATATTGTCGCTTCGGATATCTTCCCGGAATCAGTACGATTTTTCAATAATATTGTATCAGTCTTTTCCATATATATGATACTGAGTATAGTACAGATTATTAAAAAAAGTATTACGGAAATTATTTTAGATTCTAATGTTATTTTATTGTTTTTCTTATTCATGATGGAGTATAAAAGTAACCTTTTTATCTTGTTTTTTTAAAGTATTATACAAAGTAACAGCGTCACGATTTTTTAAAATTAAAACCTGTATCATTTTTTTCTTATCTTTATTCACGGTAAATTGCATTTTCTCCTTTCTGGCTAATCCGTTGCCACCTTTACCGGTTTCTCCACTTCCCAGTATAAGAATATCATTAGTAATACTTTTAATTCTAATTAGATCAACATATCGAAAAAAAGATTTTTTATCGACTAATCTAAATAATCCGTTGTCAAAGAACATAACATCAAAATATGGTATAGGAATTCCTTTGTAAATAATAATATTCTTAGTGTTATGAACGATATTCTTCCTCCAAAAAATTACACAAGATATGAGATGAATAACAACTAAGATTAATAAAAAGAATTTAATGATTTTATAAGTAGATAAATGGAAAATTATAAAAAATATGCCGAATATAATAATAGTTATTATAATTGAATTTAATCTTACAAATTTCTCGGTTAATATTGAACTAAAATAAAGGAAAATAATAGCAAACACTAATTCAAGAAATAATAAAGATAACGGATTCTTAAAGTACCCTGAGATTTTTTTTTGCCTGAAATTCCAGCCATTATGAATTATTTTTCCATTCTCAATTATAAAAAAAATCAATATTAATCCAATCACAGCTCCCAGTATATCTTTGGCGATATCACTAAGATCAAACACGCGATTAGTCATATTAAGCTGAAAAAACTCATCGCTCGCGGATATTATCATAGCGACTAAAAATGTATAAATAATAATTTTTGCAGGAGCTATTTTTTTTGAACTCAAATACCGATACATTAAATATGAAAGTACTGTGTATGCAATGTAATGCCAGTTGTTTTGAATATCATAAATGGGATTTCCTAAATAAAAATCAGAAATATCTTGTCCAATAAATATAATTAATAAAATAAATGTTGCTGAAAAAATTCTGAACAAATTTATATGTCTAATTGATATTAAAGTGATAAATATCAGTAAAATAAACACACACAATGGTACTAATTTTATATTACATCCCAGAACCTCGAATGCTAATTCAGAAATCTCACCTATTAAAGGTTGCAAATAGTATTTACACATAATAAAGGGAGCACTGAAAATAATTAAAATATATGCAACTAATTGATTTCTTTCCGAAAATAATATTTCTTTCAAAAATTCTCCAAATTTTTTTTTATTTTATTTCCCAAATTTGAAAATTAATAAAAAATTGTCATTATTTTTTTTATTTTCCAACTTTTTTAAAAAGTAAAATTGATATTATCTAATTGTAATAAATACTATTGGTAGAAAATATAGCGTCCCGAAGAAAGCCTGGCGTTTTTTTGTCTGGTTCAGGATTTGCGAGATTATTAGACAGGATTTACAGGATTGAAAAATACCTTCATCCTTGTCATTCTCGATTAGCTCGGGAATAAATGAACATATTAAATCTAATTACGAAGTATTTTCTTTCCAGTTTAGTAAAATAGGGATTTTACAGGATAAGTTAAAATATTGTACAAAAAAAAAGTATTAAAAAACACAATTTATAACACCTTGAATTTAAAAGAGATAGAAATTCAAATTAACAATTGAAAATTTAACTTTGAATAACATCACTGTATAAAATATAATGAGATAGAGTGTAAATACACCAGTGGGAATTGAGATTATTAAATTAATTATTTCGGGTTATTACTTAGAAAATAATTTGACAGGTTAAGCGTGAAATTTAACTACTAGCGTTGTTGAGGAAAATAGATATATTTGCTGTTCTTAATATAAATTTATATGTGGATTTTTTTTAAAAATAATTATTAATTTCGAAAACTAAATTGAACTATTGCTATCGAATTTTAAGGTTTCTCATCCCAAACTGTTAATATCGAATTTATGGATTTTTAACCAAAACTATTTAAGGAGATTTTTATGAAAAAGGTAATAATTTTTGTATTAGTATTAATGTTCACTGCAAGTTGGGCATTTGCATTTAATCCTCCAGTTAATCTGGCAGTTGTTAGTAATACTGCTGATGATTTTGCTACATTTACTTGGGAAGCACCAGCATTATTTGAACTTATTCAGCACGATGGCAATCCAGTAAACGGTTACTACCAAGAATTCGATAATGGTTATGGCGTTGTTTACGATGTTTCCGGTTACACAGATGTAACTGTAGAAATGCTTGATTTCCGTCATTCTTCCTGGGGACTTACAGGAATTTGGGACTATGCACTTTATATAGTAGATTGGGATACATATACAGAAATTGCTGTAGTAGAAGGACTTCAAACTACAGTTAATGATAACTGGGAATTAGAGATTGATCTTGGATCAGTTTCATCTTCT
>Ga0208771_1000430_pt1 | contig 25503 bp, 24 predicted proteins | sample AntAceMetag02UKX_FD_184775 | JGI IMG/M metagenome (GOLD analysis project Ga0208771, IMG submission 184775) | Saline lake microbial communities from Ace Lake, Antarctica - Antarctic Ace Lake Metagenome 02UKX (SPAdes) (version 2) | ecosystem: Environmental > Aquatic > Non-marine Saline and... | reverse complement strand
AAAAATAGCCACTGCCGGGGTATCGGCCTCCAGCAGCGCCTGTATATTCGGACACGCGTCGGCCGGCAGACCGGATCTCCTCGTGCTGCCGAACGCCGTCAGGCGGGCATTCTTGAACGTGACCTCTCCGGCCATCTGGAAAAACCGCATGTCCCGGGGGTTCGAGCCCGGCCATCCGCCCTCTATGTAGTGGAAACCGACATCATCCAGCCTCGTGGCTATCCGCAGTTTGTCCTCCGCGGAAAAGCTTATCTGGTGCCCCTGCGTCCCGTCCCTCAATGTGGTGTCGTAAATCAAGACATCTGGTCTCTGCATAAAAATGCCTCCTAAAAACAAAAAAAACCGCTATCAGCGGACCTGATAACGGATTTTTGATCTTTTCTTTTTTGGGAACCCTACTCCATCATCAAGTCACACATATGCGTTCTCCTATAAGAAGGAGCCCGCTAATTATGATGATGCTAATAAGGTTTCTTGCTAACATATGTATCCTCTCGAAAAAACGAGGTTGCTTGATAATACGGATTGGAGCCGTTGTCAATAGAAAACTGAGATACAATAAAATGTTTGCTATTTTTCCACCGATCGGACGATACTGATCACCCGTAGACCGCAACCATGAGGAGGCACCATGAACAAGTACAAGATCACCCTGGAGTACGATGGGACCGGGTACCGCGGGTGGCAGGCCCAGAAAAATGCCAAGAGCGTCCAGGAAACCCTGATAAAAGCAGCGACTCAGCTTACCGGCACGGGCGTGGATATCCAGGGGGCGGGACGAACGGATGCCGGCGTGCATGCCCTCGCCCAAGTGGCTCATCTGGAAACGAAGAAGAAAATGGAGCCCCGAAAACTCATGGAAGGGCTCAACGACCTCCTCCCCTCCGGCATCAATATCATCAGGGTGGAGCGGGCCGTACCTCGGTTCCATGCCCGCCACAATGCCCAGTCCAGAAGTTACGCTTATGTGATCTCGAAGCACCGGACGGCCTTCGGAAAACGCTACGTCTGGTGGATCAGTGACCGCCTCGACTGCAAAGCGATGGCAGAGGCCGGACAGCTCTTTTCAGGCTTTCACGATTTTGCCTCCTTTGCCGACAAACGAATCGGTAAGGGGAGCTCAACGCTGGTGCAGATAGACCTGGTGGAGCTCTTGGAGACAGATAGCCTTATCGTCTTCAGGATCGCCGGCTCCCATTTTCTGTGGAAAATGGTCCGCCGCATCGTGGGAGTTCTCGTGGAAGTGGGACGGGGGACACTGTCGTCCCAAGACGTGGAGGGGATGCTTCACAATCCCTCCGATATACCTGCCCAAGTCACCGCGTTCCCCTCGGGACTCTTCCTGGAACAGGTCCTCTATGAAGGGGATACCCTGCAGTCGGCGGGGTCACTCCCGACACTGCCCGTTCCCGGTTTGTGGAAGGCTGGCGTCCGAATTGATCAGAACCCGCAGACGAGGCGAGAGGCGAAGTAAAAAATAGTCGCTGTGAGCTGTCAGAGTTTTTTCAGAAGTGGGTTCCTTTGTTACAGCGGGGCAGCGGGTTCTTCTGTTCTTTTCTCCCAATCTCTGACTCCTCCCGGGATAATCTCGAAGAGAGGATGTGGTTCCGGCTCCGTAATGTATCGAATCTCCAGAAAACACTCCGGGCTGCGTCCAGAGAGCTTTGACTTCAAATGCTCCCATTCGTAGAGCAGCTGTCCGTTAGTTTCCGGAATGCGTTTGGGGACGCTGTGTGGTTGGATTTTTGTCTGATCAAAATGATAGCCCCGGCACACGGATTCATTGTGCACGGCCTCCAGATAGGCCGAGATACTCGCGACAGGTGAAGGCTGGCCGCGGAATCGGGTGAGCTGCGGATGGTGGATATAACCCCTCGTCCTGCCCAGCAACACCGCCTGTGCAAGCAGGCTCTCTCTCCAGAGGGCCAGCAAGCCCTGCCTGTCCAGATAACGAGGATGTACGGTCCAGAGTCTCATTCCTCTTTTTGTCCAACAGCGTTTATAAAGTTTTTGTAAAAACCCAGGGGAACAAAGTCTGGCACTACTTTAATCGGCCGCTCCCGCGATATGTATGGCCGCCCGTATGCCGTCCGCGCCGCTCGATATGATTCCCCCGGCCCAGCCGCTTCCCTCCCCCACGACATAGAGGTTTTCAAAGCCGGCGCAGAGGCCGGTTTTGTCCCGCAGGACCTGAATCGGTGACGAGGTCTTGCTCTCGAGCCCCATGATCGTGCCGGTCTCAAATCCCTTTATCTTGCGGCTGAAGTCCTTCAGCCCCTCGCGAAGGGCGTCACTCACGGACGGGGGGAGCAGTTCCCACAGGGGTGCCGGCTTCAACCCCAGCGGATAACTCGATGGAAAGATTGCGCCCGACTCTTTCCTCGCGATAAAATCTCCTATCGTACAGCACGGCGCCGCGAACCCCTCCGCGTACCGGAAAAATTTCTCCTCCAGGGCCTCCAGCCAGTCGAGGGCCTCCAGAGCGCTCGTCTCTCTGCCCGTTAGCCCCTCCAAGCTCACCGCCGCCACGCAGGCCGCGTTGGCAAATGTCCCGTCACGTTTATACCGGCTCATCCCGTTGACGATGTTGATATGCGCGTAGGCGGAGGCGGGAACGACCACGCCGCCAGGACACATGCAGAAGGTATAGACCGGGAGGGTGCCGTCCCCCCGCGAGGTCAGGCGGTATTCGGCGGCCTTTACCCCCGGCAGCTCTTCCCTTCCCCACTGGGCGACGTTGATCAGCTCCTGGGGGTGCTCCACCCGTGATCCGAGGGCAAAATTCTTAGTGCGGAATTCAACGCCTCTTTTCATCAACATGCGGTAGGTCTCATAGGCGGAATGACCGGGAGCGATGATGCAGTGATCGGCCTCAATCCCGCCGGCAGAGGTCACCGCTTCGACAACGCGTCCCCCCTCGACCTTGATATCTTCCAGCAGTGTCTCAAAGAGGACCCTTCCCCCGAAATCCAGGAATTCCCTTCTCAGATTTGCCACGATTGTTTTCAGGTTGTCGCTCCCCAGGTGGGGGTGCGCCATGTATCGTATCTCTTCGGGGGCCCCCGCCCGGATGTAGCTCTCTATGATAAAGCGCTTTTCCTTCGATATATGCTTTGATCGTGACGTGAGTTTTCCATCGGAAAAGGTCCCGGCTCCCCCCTCGCCGAAGGCGTAATTGCTCACCGGATCGAAGAGGCCGGTCGATTCAAAAGACCTGACCCCCCGGGCCCGTTTCTGCACCTCGGTCCCCCGTTCGATCAGGGTCGTCTGAAAACCCGCCTTCTGCAGTACAAGGGCCGCGAAGAATCCCGCGGGGCCGCTCCCGATAACCACGGCCCGTTCATCCCTCTTGCGCGAGGGGATCTCAAGCACCGGGGCAACGGCAGGCTCGCCCCCCGTGAGTTCCTCCGACAGGACCGCGACCCGTATCTGCCAGTGGATATCGCTTCTTTTGCGGGCATCGAGACTTTTGTGCGCGATCTGCCAGGAGAACGCGCCTATCCCCAGCTCCTTCGCAATCGCCTCCCGCAGATCCCCCTCCTGATAATCGGGGGGCAGATTGAATGATAATTCCTTGTATCCCATGCCCACGCGCACCCGTCCTTAGTAATGATTGATAGATACCACAATCTCGATCAAAATGTGCCGGGAAGATTAGCGGTCAGCGGCCAGGGATTCCCCACGACTCTTTCAGCCGTTCCAGATTCTCAATCAGCAGGTTCATATAGGTCTCTTCCAGGTCGATCATTTCCCTGTCTTTCCCCCGCAGCCACTCCGCCAGCCAGGCACAGCGAAGGGCGATGACAAACTCGGGGAACAGTCTCCAGCTTTCGGCGCTGATGACCGACGCCTCCCGCATGGCCCCGATAAAGGCGGCGGCAAGGTTATCGGTCAGGCCGGAAGGATGCTCCATTCCGATGCAGCCGATCAGGTTGGCGGCATCATATATCTCGGGCTTGATCCCGCAGAACTCCCAGTCGATGACCGACGCGATGGCATCTCCCTTCCAGATGACGTTCAGGGGATGGTAGTCCCCGTGGCAGAAGGCCACTGGGAGGGTGTCGTGGGCTTTCATGAAGGATCGGCGCAGAAAATCGAAGACCGGCGCGAACCGCGGAGCCGCATCGGGGGCGTGCTGTCCGATATCTTGGTCCAGCTTGATGATGTAATCCTTCAGCGAGAAGAGGGGCATGCCTCGAACAGAGGAAAGCCGCTTCGCGTGCCGGGAAAGGGCGCAGAGAAAGCGCGCCAGGGCCTCGCCCTTCGCGGTGTCGCTGATATACCGGGGCCGGTCCAGAGGCGTCCCCGCGATAAAGGGAGAGACCTGCCACCAAGCCTCATCACAAAATACCAGAGATTGGCCCTCCGGTGTCTTGAGATAGGGAACAACCTGTTTCAGGCCGTCGGCGTGAAGATCGTCCAGGATCCTGCTGATCAGCTGTTTCCGTTCGCGGCAGTCTGGAGCGATCTGCTCTACAATAAAAAGTCCGCCTGCCTCGTCTTCAAAAGCCGTACGAAAAAGGGCGCGTTCCGGACTCCCCTGCAGGTCACAATCGGGCCGGATGGTTTTCAGGCAAAGGTTCCAATGTGAGAGGACGGTTCTGATTGTTTCCGGTGAAATCATACGGCATCACAGCAGGCCTGGAGCTCCCCCGACAGGACCGAGACCCTTATCTGCCAGGAGAACGCCCCTGCCCCCAGTTCCTTCGCGAGCGCCCCTCGCAGATTGAATGATGGAGTAAAAGGGGACAGGCTACTTTTTCTCAACATGACAAAAAACTTATCCCTAAAACCACCCACCAGCCTCGATATTGACACCCTCGCTCCTTCATAAAAAGTAGCCTGTCCCCTTTTACTCTCTGACTATCTCGCCTGTATTGATCTGTTTATTCATCTTTCGATATCGCCCGTTCAAAACCTGATAGAATCTGCTAACCGGTTAAACCTATTAGCGTTATATGCCAAGGAGTATTGTAGAAAAGGCAAGCAGCTGTTTAGACTTCGAGAATCGACGCGTTCGTAAAAGGCTCCAATGCGCCCCTGTGTGGCGGGCAGAGGAAGCGTGCCGGATCAATGGCTGTGACTGCGCTCACCGGATACATCTATTTCAGCAGTTCAAAGGCAACGCGGCAGTACATCTCAACACCGGTCAACAGGACATCTTCATTGAAGTCAAATTCCGGATTATGGAGGGGTGCACATCCCTCACGTCCCACACCGAGAAAGAAATAACACCCTTTTGACTTTTCCAGGTAGAAGGCCATGTCTTCGCCGCCCATGGTCCGCTCAGGTTCAATGACCCGCTCCTTGCCGAAGGCATCCGTCGCACATGTGCGAACAACCTCGGCCATCGATTCATCATTCAGCAATGGCGGGTACCCCTGCTCATATTTCAGTTCGTAATCCGCGCCCATTGATTCGCAAACGCCACGAACAACCTTTTCGATGCGCTGGGGCCAGGAGTCCCAGATATCACGGTCGAACGTTCGTGTCGTACCGCACATCCTGGCTTCCCCGGGGATAACGTTAAAGGTAGTGCCGGCCTGGAAAGAGCCGACCGTAACCACGGTCGGGGTCAAGGGATTCATCTGCCGGCTTGCAATGCGTTGCAGCGCGTTAACGACCTGGGTTCCAACCTCAAGCGCATCCACACACAGATGGGGCATGGCGCCATGGCCCCCTTTGCCGATAATCTTAATGTCAAAGCGATCCATAGCCGCCATGAGGGAACCAGCCTTCACCCCTATGGTGTTCTCGGGTATGGCAGGCCACAGATGGCACCCTACGGAGAAATCCACATGGGGATTTTCCATAACACCCGCCTCAATCATCGGTTTGGCGCCTCCGGGGCCCTCTTCAGCCGGCTGAAAAAGGAACTTGATGTTCCCGCTCAGCTTATCCCTTACCTTGTTTAAAATGGTTGCGGCACCCAGGACCATGGACATATGGCCGTCATGGCCGCACGCATGCATCGCGCCCTCGTGCGTTGAAGAAAAGGGAAGTCCCGTTGCTTCGGCAACGTAAAGGGCATCTATGTCGGATCGTACCATCAATGTTTTACCGGGTCTATCCAACTTCATCAGACCCACGACACCAGTCTGGGCAATTCCCGTCTGTACTTCAAGCCCCTGCTTTTTCAGGTATTCCGCTACATACGCGGAAGTTTTCTTTTCCGTGTACGCGGGTTCCGGGATCAGATGCAGATCTCGACGCATTTTAATGATAAGGTCTTTATGGTCACACAGGAGTTTTGTAAGATCCATCATGGGAATATCTCCGTATATTTGAGGATGCCTCGACACAGACAGGCTGAAGTAAAATCCAAGGTTACAGCATAGTACGATAGCCGGGCGGGATGAAGTTTTCCTTCATCCCGCCGGCAGTTTACAAGCTTACAAGTCGACAAACTTACGGACGTGTTCCTTATCCATAGGCTTGGTGAGCAAGGAAACAACGATCAAAACAACAAAATTAATGACCAGGCCTTGTATCCCTGCATGGATACCCCAAAACTTCGGGATAAGATGGAGCACAATCCCATAATTGTACAGTACACCCACAAGGAGTCCGCAGATTGCCCCGGCCTTTGTCGCCCTCGGCCAGAAGAATGTTGCGAGTGCCAACGGGAGTAGCTGAACAATGGAGCCATACGCTCCCAGCAGGAGCGAAACCAGTGTCTGCCCACCAAAGATTGCAACCAGATATGAGACCGCACCGAATCCCACTACGGAAATCCGGATCCACATGGTTGCCTCTTTATCCGTGTGTTTCTCCTTTTTCAGGGGCTCCACAAGATCCTGGGCAAAGATGGCGCCTGCTGCATGGGTAATGGTATCCTGCGTAGACATAGCAGCGGCAAGGGCTGCGGCCAGAACCAATCCTACTATGATAGCCGGAAATTTCATGTGAATGAACATCCAGGGTAAAATCCGATCAGGGGCACCCAATACATCAGGAGTAACCTGCATAATTCCGGCAAACCCGATAAAGAGAACCGGCACGAGAAAGATAGCAAAGGTGGGGTACAGAACGATGGTTTGCTTGATCACCTTTTCGCTCTTCGCTGTATAGGCCTTCATAAATAAATGAGGCCACATGGCAAACCCCAGCACCGACACCAGCAACGCACTGCTGTATGCCGCAAAACTCATTTTGCTTCCAGGACCAACAAGAAGATGCGTTGGGTTGGCCGCTGCAATCTGCTGAAACATTTCGGTGGGCCCCCCATATAGTTTAAAAGCAAAGTAGAGCCCCAAGACCCAGGCGATCGTGACCATAAAGATGCCCTGGAAGACGTTGGTCCACGCGACACCTCGCACGCCGCCGTAAAAGACATAGATGAGAACCACCACATAGGCAATAAGTGCTCCAGCCCAAAACGGTATACGTCCTCCTGACGCAATCTCAAAAACATATGCGCTGCCCTTCATCTGCAGGGTGATATACTGGACGAATGCCAGGATGGAAACAACCGCAATGATTACAGACAATGCCTTGGATTGAAACCTGTCCGTAAAGAGCTGCGCCTGGGTAACGTAATGAAATTTTTGTCCTGCCCGAAACGCCCGGGGGCCCCATAACCACCATGGCACCAGGCCCAGAGCGCAATAAGCTAAGATATAAAAGGATGCCGCTCCCTTGGAATAGGCCCAGCCAGGCCCGCCAAGATAGGCGAAAGCGCTAAAAATAGCCCCACCCATCAAAAAGTACATGACAACAAAACCAAGGTTCCTGCTGGCGGCAATATATTCAACCACAGAGCTTTCCCTGCCACGGCCTGCCCAGGTTCCCAGAAACATAACAAAAAACAGATAGATAAAAATGATTACGGTAACGGTGATCCATGGCATTAGATACTACCCCCTTTCGTAGAATCCTTCTCTTCAGTAAGGTAAACGATCAGAAGCGTTATAAATTCTATTACAATAAACAATACGATGAAAAACATTCCAAAAGGCATTCCCAACACAATTGGTTCGACAGCATTAGCAAACAACCAATAGAATGCCTGGACCAGAATGATCAGGCACAACACAATGAAAAATATTATTCCCCTTGTTTTCTCTCTCGATGGAGTCCCAGGTTTAAAAACCGAGATTCCATACCCGTCGCTCTCCTGATTGTTGTTCATAGGTGCCCCCTTTCCTTTTTTTCATAATGGTTTTAATGCGATGGTTCTCAAGTAGTTGAAAAAATATCTTGTGTCAAGTTTTATTCCTCACCCTCGTTCCTCAACAGAAGTATTGCATTATAAGGTCTCGATGGTATGCCCCCGAATCATACCAAGATCACCCACGGCGACCGGATCCGTAAAAATGGGTTGCTATCTTGGACAAATCATATTATTCCTTTCGCGTTGCGGCCGGAATTATGCGTAGGGCAGCGCGAAGGGAGTGGGAATTCATGTCGGAAAATCTTTCATTCTCCGCGGGGAGGAAGGCCCTGGCAATGATCAGGGATGGCGGCCTGAACCCCGATCAGGTGAAGGTTGTCACCGGGGCGGCCGGCGGCCCCAAGTGCCTGATTCTGGGTCATCTCGACGGCACCATCTTTTCGAACTGGCTCGCCGGGAGAAAAGAGCCCCTGTTCCTGCTGGGCTCTTCCGCGGCCGCCTGGCGATTCGCGTGTGTATCACAGGGAAAACCCCTGGAGGCCATCGACCGGTTTCAGACCACCTACGTGAACCAGCGCTACTCGGAGAAACCCTCCACGGAGGAGATCACCGCCGAGAGCGTCGCCTTTCTGAACACCTTTCTCGGCGACAGGGGAGAGAAAGAGATCCTCAGCCACCCCTATCTCAGGATGAGCATCATGTCTACCAAATGCCGGGGGCTGACGGCAAGCGACCGAAAGGGCGCGCTCCTGCCAGGGCTCCTCATCGCCGCCCTTCTTAATATCGTCAGCCGGAGGTCTCTGGGACTCTTCTTCGAAAGGACACTGCTGTACGACGGGAGAGATCTTCCCCCCTTCTTCAACATGGACGGGTTCCCCATCCGGAAGATCCCCCTCACCGAGGAGAATCTCAAGCCCGCACTCCTGGCATCGGGATCGATCCCCGTGGTCATGTCACGCGTTACCGATATACCGGGGGCCCCGAAGGGAACGTACCGGGACGGGGGGATCATCGACTACCACATGGATGTGCCCTTTACAAAGGACGGCGACGGAATCGTCCTTTTTCCCCACTATATGGGCCGCATCATACCGGGATGGTTCGACAAGACCCTTCCGTGGAGAAAGCCGACCCCCGCGCACGTGGAAAGCCTGCTCCTCCTGCACCCCACCGAGGCGTTCATGCGGCGGCTCCCCTACGGCAGGGCACCCGACCGGAACGATTTTCACCTCTTCAAAGGCCGGGATAAGGAACGTATAGATTTCTGGACCAAAGCGATACAGGAGAGCAGACGCCTGAGTGAGGAGTTTATCGACGCCGTTGAGAGCGGAAGAATCCGTGAGCTGGTCAGGCCCCTGCCGGAGTGAGGGGCGTCACGTCTACCGTGCAGCCCGCCTAGCCGTCACTCATTTCCTCCATCCCGTTCGGGGAACAAAAACCAGCCAGACCTGTTTTCCGTTGACGTAACTTTGGAAAATCGATATTTTACACATGCATAATATGATACTTTTGATCACGACTTTGTGTTTTATCGGGAAGGAAGGAGGGTCCCATGGATCAAGAATCAGAAGGCCTGTCTCACGAAAGACACGGGGCGGCGGGTGAAATCTTCAATCGCCAGAGGGCGGCCCGCCTGGAAAAACCTTATCTGTCGTTAAACGAACGGCTGGATGTGCTCAAGAGACTCGAGCAACTACTGGTGGACAACCAGGAGAAGATAGCGGATGCCATATCGGAGGACTTTGGTAACCGCTCACGCCATGAAACGAAGATTCTCGAAATTTTCCCTGCAGTCTCGGCTCTGCGTCATACGCGTCGAAAACTAAAAAAATGGATGAAGATTCAGAGCAGACATGTGGCAATAACATTCTGGGGAGCCCGCAATCGGGTTATTCCGCAACCTAAAGGAGTGGTCGGTATCATTGCTCCCTGGAATTACCCTCTGTTTCTGGTAATCAGCCCCCTGACCAGTGCTCTTGCTGCGGGCAACCGCTGTATGATCAAGATGGCGGCAAATTCTCAAAGACTCTGCAATCTGCTCCATCAATTGTTTTCCGAGGCATTTGACGAGGATCTTGTCGCGGTTCTTCCCGGGGTATCTTCCGGTGATTTCACTCCCCTTCCCTTTGACCACCTCATTTTTACGGGTTCACCCGCATCCGGGCGGACCGTGATGAAAACCGCCGCCGGAAACTTGACACCCGTGACCCTCGAGCTTGGCGGAAAATCTCCCACCATCGTGTGTGAAGATTTCGATATCAGACAGGCGGCAGAGCGTATCCTCTACGGAAAGTTTATAAATTCCGGGCAGACCTGTATCGCCCCGGACTACCTGTTTCTCCCCGAACAGATGGTGGATGCTTTCGTGGAAATGTCCAAAGAGATTATGGCATACCGCTACGCTGAGCTTGCATCTGCCGACTATACTTCCGTAGTCGATGCCAAAAGCTACGATCGTCTTATCGCGACACTTGACGACGCCCGTTCAAAAGGAGCCACACTGGTCGATCTTATCCCCGACCGCGAATCGGATGAAGGGCTCAGGAAGATTCAACCCACGATAGCCCTCAATGTTACGGAAGAGATGGAACTGATGCAACGGGAAATCTTCGGCCCGATACTGCCCATCAAGACCTACACACATACTGACGAGTGCATCGAATACATCAACGCACATGGAAAACCGCTGGCCCTCTATCTTTTCACAAAAGACCGGGCACTTCAGAAAAAAATACTCATGCATACCATGTCGGGCGGTGTGTGCATAAATGACTGCACCATGCACGTGGTCCAGCACGACATGCCCTTTGGCGGTGTCGGCAACAGCGGCATGGGCCAATATCACGGGTACGAAGGTTTTGTGGAGCTTTCCAAGCTCCGCCCCATATTCATACAAGCCGCCAGGCCCCTGAGCGCTTCTCTTCTCTATCCCCCCTACGGGAGAATCTTTAAGACAATGTATAACCTGTTAATCAAAATTAGGAGGTTTTGAACGGATCGGATATGAGGTCAATTTTAGGACAGATACCCTTCTATCTCCCGGGACGCCCGTGAGATGAGATCGCCGAGAAACTTCTCATTCTTCTCGGAATTGCCGCCGCGCTCCCACATAAAGGACACGCTCTGCACCGGCACGCCGAATACCCCCTCCAGGAGGGAGAGGGTCGCGTTTTTTCTGTCCTCCACCTTTTGGCGGTCCGCGTAGCTGTCCCCCGCCCCTTCATTAAATCCGAAGTCATCCACGATCATAACGCTGTCCAGCGAGCCCAACCCCAGAGAACCCCTGAGCGTATCCCAGAACGGTTGGTCGGCCTTGTGCGCGCCCATATCGGCGGAGTTGGCGACGATAAAAGGTAATGGCACGGACGCACCGAGGGCATCCTTCAGCGGCATCGCGTGGGCACCCATCTCGCCGAGGTACCGGACGATATACCCGGTCGCCTCCGCGTAGTGGTCGGTGGCAACCACCGTCATGACGGCAGGATCGTTGCCCAGTTTTTCCAGGATGGGGCGCCACCGGCCGTCGATGGAGGAATGCGTAAGGTAGCTGTCGACAAAGCGCGCGGCGCTCGCGCGTATCTGATCGTCCGGAACCGCCGGGGAGAAAGCCTCCCTGATCCTCCGGGAGATCACCTCACCATAACCGATGGGGGTGGTACTCCCCTCCTCCCAGGTGGGATTGACGATCCCGTCCCAGAACGTCTCCGGGTCCGCGACCCCCAAGGCGGCGAGACCGCTTCGCTCCAGCTCCGCCGTCAGGGTATCGTCCTGGGCGAACCTGACGGCGTCTGGGCTGAGTGTCCCAGACCAATCGAATATGACCAGCTTTTCAATCATCGCCCTGATCCCATGAAAAATATAATAACAATACGTTGTTTATGCCACATTATCTCGGTTAATACACTATTCTGTCTTGACAAACATTACACTTATTTAATAATTCACAACAACATGCTTTATAGATGTTTCCTCCACGGACCGAAAAGAGGACACGGAAGTGACATCCCAACCGATTCCGTTTGAGAAAAAGGAACTGAAGGAGCTCTTGAATAAGGGCTGGATGACCCACGATGCCATGTGGTTTTACAACTGCCTGCAGGAATGCGGGATCGAGAAGACCAACAGGATCAACAAGGCGGCGATCAGAGACATGTCGGTGATCGAGATCAAACGCATCCAGAAGGCCCTGGGGATTGACACTTTCGATACCTTTGATGAGCTTAAACGGTTTTTTTACACAGCCATGGAGATCGTCACCGGCGAGTTCATGAAATACACGTTCCATGTGCCCGCCAGGAACCTGCTGCATGTTGAGTGGGAGTCGTGTTTCGCCTACACCGGGATAAAGGCTCTGGGGGTCATCGACCGCTACGAATGCGGTATCATGCTGCGGACCGAAACCTGGCTCGACACCCTGGGTATCAGATATGAGGTGGAGCCCAAAGTGACGAGATGCATGATGCACACCGACGGAAGGTGCTTTCGGGATTACCGGTTTTTCTTTGACGAATGAACGGGGGAAGCTTTCCCGTCTCCTGCCGTCCCTATTTCCCCTCTATCAACTCGGCCAGTTCTCTTGACGCCGCTTCGGGATCGTCCGCGGCGCATATGCCGGAGACAACGGCAAGACTATCGGCCCCCGCGGCTGACACCTGCGTCGCGTTGGAGGCATTGATCCCCCCGATGGCGACAAGCCGGTGACGCGAAAAGGCTTTGATCCTGGCCAGGCCGTCAAGTCCCCAGGCACCCTTTGTGTCGGTCTTCGTGGGTGTTTGAAAGACAGGGCTGACACCGATGTAGTCGCAGTCGAGTCCTTCGGCCTCCTCGACATCCTCCCACGTCTCCACAGACAGGCCGACAATCGCGTCGGGACCCATCAGCGAGCGGGCCATCGCGTACGGCATGTCGGCCTGCCCCACATGCACTCCCCCGGCCTTGATCGCGAGCGCCACATCAACGCGGTCATTGATGATCAAGGGAACGCGAAAGGGAGCAAGGATATCCTTGATCCTCAGGGCCTCCTCGATGAAATCTCGCGTTGATTGATCCTTCTCGCGTATCTGCACACAGCGGGCGCCCCCCTTCACGGATTGCAACACCACGTCTTCAAGCGGTCTGCCGCCGCACAGGCCCCGGTCGGTGACCAGGTATAATCCCTTCATGACTCCACTCCTGTCCTGAGGCGCCCCTTCAGGTCCGCCTCGGAGAGGCGAAAGAGAATATCCAGAAAAGCGACCTGCAGACTCCCCGGCCCCTCGGAATGCTCGGCGGCCATCTCTCCGGCGATACCCATCACCGCCATGGCTCCGGCGGCCGCGGCTGGAAAGGAGGGGTTGACGGCGGCAAAGGCACCGCACAGGGCGGTGGCCGTGCAGCCCAGACCGGTCACCCGTGCCATCATTGGGTGGCCGTTTTCAATGGTTATCACGTCCTCCCCGTCCACGATATAGTCCACCTCCCCGCTTATGCAGACGGTGCTCCCTGTCTCTTTGTTCAGACGCTTCGCCGCATCCAGCGCCGCCGCCGAGGGATCGGAACTGTCCACCCCCTTCGTTCGAGCATCCTGTCCCATGAGCGCCATGATCTCCGATGCGTTTCCACGGATGATCGCCGGGGGAACGGTGTCGATAAGGTCCAGGCAGGTTTTCGTCCGGTAGGAGGTGGCTCCGGCGCCCACGGGGTCGAGAACCAGCGGAATCCCCAGTTCACCGGCCCGTCGGGCGGCGCGGAACATCGCCGTCACCCACGGCCTGCTCAGGGTCCCGATATTGATCACCAGGGCCCGGGCGATCCCCGTCATTTCCTCCACCTCCTGCTCGGCGTGCGCCATGACCGGGGAGGCCCCAAGGGCCAGGAGGGCGTTGGCAGTGGTGTTCATCACCACGTAGTTGGTTATGTTGTGGACCAGGGGAGCCATCTCTCTGATCTTCGCGACATCCGCATAGATGTTCTCTGCCGTAATCTTCATGAAACGCCTCCTATCTCCCCAGTATGGCTGTCACATCCACCCTTTTTTCGATAAGACCATACCGGAGGGCGAAGTCCGAAAATTTCTGCCACTTCTCTCTGTCACACGTCTGACTGCGGGCGTACAGGGGACGGGTTATCTCGAACGCCTTCGCTTCCAGGTCGCGCGGGGCCTCCGGTACTGCCGCGAAGTAGGACGCAAGGGCCTTACCCGGGTTCTTCCTCGTCTGCCAGACGGCTCGGTCTATCGCACGGGCAAATCCCCTGAGGACCTCCGCCCTCCCCCTCGCCGTCTGCTCTCCGCTTATGAAAACCAGTTCGTCGTAATCCGGGATGCCCCACTCGTTCAGCTCAAAATAGCCCGCCTGGTACCCCTTCTCCTCAAGCTCCACCGTCTCGTAGTTCTTATAGGGTCCCATGATCGCGTCCACCTTCCCGGCCACGAGGGACTGCACGATGGAGAAGCCAACATTGATCGGCTCGTAGGTCTTGATGCCGTTGATCTTCGCGAACGCCTCCATCAGGACGTCCATCATCCCGGGAACGGTATACCCGATCTTTTTGCCCTCCAGGTCGGTCGGCACTTCGATCCCCTTCCCCTTCATGAAGAGGAGGACGCTGAGGGGATGCTCCACCAGCCTTCCGACGACCCGAATATGAAGGCCGGCCGATGCACCGATGATCACCTGGGGTTCGTAGGAAACGGCGATGTCGACATTCCCCGAGGCGGCAAGCTTCAGGGCGTCCGCCGTCGAGGAGGGTGTCAGTATCGTGACCTCAAGCCCCTCGTCAGCAAACAGGCCCTCCTGCTCGGCCACGTAGATGGGGAGATGGTCTATATTGGGAAACCAGTCGAGCATGACGGTCAGCTTCTGCGCGGCGCAGAGGGGATGGGCGGCCAGCAGAAACAGCGATGCCAGCGCGATTGCAATAAGTGTTTTCAGATTCTTCTTCATACCTACCTTTCCTTTTCCTTTCTCTATTTCCAGTCAATGACCTTCTTCTCCAGAAAGCCGACAAATGCCCACAGGGCAAGTCCCATAGCGGACAGCCACACGATAGCCGCGAAAACCAGGGAGACCTGGAGCCTCGCGTTGGCCTGTATCATCAGATAGCCCAGTCCCCTCTGGGCCCCTACCCACTCCCCGATAACCGCCCCGATCGTGGCGACAGTGACCCCCACCTTCAACCCGGAAAAGAAATAAGGGAGGGCCCAGGGCCAGTAAAGAAGGCGCAGCTTCTTCCAGAATCCCGCCCCCATCAGATCGAAGAAGACGGCATACTCGCGGTCGCAGTTCTTGTACCCCTCGAGGAGACTGACCGTTATGGGGAAGAAAATAATGATCGCCGCCATCAGTACCTTGCTCGCGAGGCCGTACCCCAGCCATATCACCAGGAGAGGGGCCAGGGCGAACACCGGCACCGCCTGAGAGGCGACGAGGAAGGGGGAGAAGGCCCGCTCGAGCGAGGGGACGGCGAACATAACCGTCGCGAGAGGCACAGCGACCAGGAGAGACAGAAGGATCCCCGCGATGATCTCCAGGGCAGTCACCCCCGCGTGGGGCAGGATGATAGATGCCTTCACAATCGTCACCTTTGCCACCTCGCTGGGGGGAGGAAGAATGAAGTCGGGTATCTCCAGCCAAAGGCAGGCAAGCTCCCATATCACGATCACGGCGGCGACAAGCGCCAGTGAAATCCAGTTAGATTTCTCCACGTGTCTCTCCCTCCAGTTCCTCGAGAACATGTTCTTTAATCTTCAGCAGTTCGGGGTTGCTGCTCCTCCCGGCCTTCGGCATATCCAGGACAAACCGCTCCCTCACCCGCATCGGCATGGGCGTCAAGACCAGTAGTTCATCGGACAACAGAAGGCCCTCCTCGATATCGTGCGTGATCATCAGGATGGTCTTGTTAAATTCGCTCTGCAGGAGCATGAGCACGCCTTGAAGACCCCTGCGGGTGATGGCGTCGAGGGAGGAGAGGGGCTCGTCCAGGAGGACCAGCTCGTGTTCGAACATCAGGGTTCGGACCAGGGCGCAGCGCTGGCGCATCCCGCCGGATACCTTCGCCGGGGTGTATCCTTCGAAATCATCAAGATCCAGACGCCTGAACAGGGAGAGGGCCTTCTCCCGCGAGCCCCGACTCGTCGGGGCGCTGGCGATCGTCGCCGGGAGCATGGCGTTATCGATCAGGGACAGCCACGGGAGCAGGAGGTCTTTCTGCTGCATGTACGCCGCCCGCCCCATCAGATCGGGGATATCTTCCCCCAGCCAGGATATCCTGCCGCTGTCCCGGGGAAAGACACCCGTCAGTACATCAAAAAGCGTGCTCTTGCCGCAGCCGGAGGGCCCGATCAGTGTGGTAAAACCGCCCCTGCGGAGGGTCAGATCGAACCCCTCCATCACGGTAAGATCCTCGAATCTCTTTGTCAGCCCCGAAACTGAAAGCATGCCTATCCTCTTTCCTGCGGCCGTGCGCGCCTGTCCAGGACCCAGGCCATGTGATTGGTCGGTCCGTGCCCACCGCCGATGGCGAACGAGGACCGGATAGCCACAGTAATGTACTCCTTCGCCCTCTTGACCGCCTCGTACACATCCATCCCCTGGGCGAGCCCTGTGGCGATGGCGGCGGAGGTAGTGCATCCGGTCCCGTGGGTATTCTTCGTGTCGATCCTCTCGGAGACAAACTGATGGAAATTCGTACCGTCATAGAAGACATCCAGGGCATCTCCCGACATATGCCCCCCCTTCAAGAAGACATTTTTTGCGCCCATCCGGTGTATGACCTCGGCCGCCTTGTTCATGTCGTCAACGGTCGCAATCTTCATCCCGGTCAGTTCCTCGGCCTCGGGGATATTCGGGGTGATGACAAATGCAAGGGGAAGGAGCCTGTCTATCAGAGTCTGCTTCGCCTCCTGCCGTATCAGCATTGCCCCCCCCTTGGCCACCATCACGGGATCGACAACGAGCTTTTCTATCCCGTACTGTTGTATCTTTTCCGCGACGACCGTCATGATCCCGGAGCTGGAAAGCATCCCCGTCTTTGCGGCATCGATACCGATGTCGGTGGCCACCGCATCAAACTGTTTCTCAATAAAATCGGGAGGAACCTCGTGAATCCCGTGCACCCCCAAGGTATTCTGGGCGGTCAGGGCCGTGATCACGCTCATGCCGAACCCGCCGAGCGCGGTAATGGTCTTGAGGTCAGCCTGTATCCCGGCGCCGCCGCCGGAATCCGACCCCGCTATCGTCAACACTCTTGCTATTGTCATATCTTACCTCTACTCCGGACAAGCCGGAACCAAAAAATATTTATCCCGACGGTATCCGACGGATACTGTCGTGATTGTTTTTAATTCTTTTGCCATTTTTGCAAGAAATTCATACCTCAGGAACTAAATTCCAAACTGTCGTATCACCAGCAGATACCCCGATTTCACCGAGATCTTCCCCCGCGTCCCGGTCAGACGATTGCTGATACCGTACGGCACCCCAATCTCCATCACCGCGCCGGAGAGGGGGTATTCGAACCCGTCGAGCGTGATCCCTCGTACATCCAAAGAAAGGGGGAGGAGGGAGACCGTCTCCCCTTCCCTGCCGTCGATCACGCATGATCCGTCAACGACAAAGAGTTCGCACTCCCTGTCCACGATCCTCGTGTCGATTCCCTTCTTCGCGCACATCACGAGGAGGGAGATATTCGCCAGGGCGTGGTCGATCCTCCCCCCGAGGGCGCCGAATATTCGTATCGCTTCCGGGTTCATCTCGAAGGCGAGCTCGAGCGCAAGCTGTGTGTCGGTCTCGTCCTTGTCCGCCGGATGCCTGATGATCCGGCTCCCCTTCTGTTCAAAATAGGCCAGGGTAGCCTCGTCGACGGAATCCATGTCCCCCACGATCAGATCGGGGACTCTGCCGAGCTTTTTCACCCTCTCGGCCGCACCGTCGGTGCAGATAAGGACCGGGTCGCCGACGCGCCCGATCTCCTCCACGAGAAACCCGGTATTGTTCATGACGCCGTTCGATATGACAAAAACCATCCGTCCCATGCGATCCACCCCTCGCGGCAGAAACAAAAAAAGGCATACCCCAAAACGGGTATGCCTTCAAAAGATATCCAAATCTCTCTCCCTGCGCTGGCATTACCCAGATCCGGTTCAAAGGGTATCATCTCAGCCCGGGACCGCCGTCCCGAGCACCCCTGAATTCTACGACCACTACTCTATGCCAGACACCACCTATAATCAAGAAAAAAGCTGCGGACTACCGGCAGAAGATATCCGTCGCGCTGAATTTCTCCACGTCGAACAGCCCCCGATCGCTCATCTTGATCCGGGGGATCACAAGAAGCGCCATAAATGACAGGGTCATGAAGGGTGCCCGCAGTCTTGATCCCATCCCCTTGGCCATCCGGTCGAGCCGTGCATAGACCTCCGCCACGTCGGCATAATCCCCATCACTCATGATCCCGGCGATCGGGAGAGGGAGCAACTCCTCACTGCCCTCCGAAACGGCGGCCAGGCCTCCGCCGTCCGCAATGACAAGGTTTACCGCCCGGCATAGATCCTCATCCGAAACCCCGACGGCCACGATGTTGTGCGAATCGTGCGCCACGCTCGAGGCGATCGCCCCGCTTCGCAGGCCGAAGCCGCTGACAAACCCCACCGCCGGTTTCGTCTCCCGGTAGCGGTTCACAACGGCCAGTTTGAGGATGTCCCGCTCCGTGTCCGATACCACGTGGCCATCTTGTACCTTCGGAGTTGCCACCAGCTTCTCCGTGATCAGGCTGCCATCTGAGACTCCTATCACCTGTATCCTGTCCCCTCTGCGGGGAACCGCAAATGAAGCGGGCCCTGTGGGGAATGCGTGAAAGTTGTTGACGATCCGTGGCACCTCCCGGGGAATCAGCGAGGCGCCTCCACGCGCCACGGCCTTGCCGTCTATATGCGTCTCCAGGATCGTGAGGTCGGCGAGGTTGTCGACCCTGATAAAATCCGCGGGGTCACCTCTGCGGAGCAGACCCACATCCAGGTGGTAGTGAAGCACCGGATTGACAGACGCGACCTTCAGGACCTTCATGACATCGACGCCATACGCGAGCGCCCCCCTCACCATCTCGTTGATGTGTCCCCTCACGAGGTCATCGGGATGTTTGTCGTCGCTGCAGAACATGCATTGTTGGTAGTGCCCGTCAAGGAGGGGGAGACACTCCTCGAAGATATCGGCGGCGGACCCCTTGCGTATCTGGACCGTGATCCCGCGCTCCATGTCTTCGAGGGCCTCATCGGCAGAGAGGCATTCATGGTTGGTCGATATGCCGGCGCCTCTGTACCGTTCGAGGTCATCTCCGCGCAGGCCGGGGGCGTGGCCGTCCACCGGCTTGGAGCACGCCGCCGCGCTGCGGATCTTCTCCATCACCTCCGGGTCCCCCTGCAGCACGCCGGGGAAATTCATCACCTCCCCCAGGTACCCCACCTCATCCAGTCTCAGGAGCTCCTCAACCTCTTTGGCCCCCAGTACTCCCCCCGCAGTCTCAAAGGGTGTTGCCGGTACGCAGGAGGGGGCTCCGAAGCAGAACTTCAGCGGGGATCTTTTCGCATCCTCTATCATATACCTCACCCCTTCGATCCCCAGTACATTGGCGATCTCATGCGGATCGGATACCGTGGCAATTGTTCCGTGTACGGTCGCTATCCTGGAAAATTCTGCGGGGGGGAGCATCGTGCTTTCGATATGGACGTGGGCGTCGACAAAACCGGGCATGATGTACGTTTCATCACCGGTCTCCTCCCGGACGATATCGACTATCCTCCCCTCCGAAATCACCAGAGTTCCCGGGTAGACTTCGGAATGAATCACATCAACAATGTTTCCGGAGATTTTTTTCATAGCGCAATGCCCTTCGAATGCCGGAACCGGCAGGGGAGAGAGAAATCACCAGGCATAAAGCCCTCCCCCGCGATCCCCGCTTACAATCGGGGATCGGACAGGAGTAAGGTTTCGCCTTCATTTATTTGAAGAAATCGTAGACCTTGCTTATAATGTTCTTCTTTCCGGGCGCCTCCGTCGTTTCGGGAGCCGCCGGGGGCGCGGGAGTCACGCGAGGCGCGCGTGGTGGTTTTACAGCAACGGGTTCACCCGGCACGGGTTCCTTCTGGGGGGATTCGGGAGCGGGATGTCCGTTTCCTCCGGGCCGTGCCTGCCGAGGCCGTCTTCTCCTCCGGGCCGGTCTTCGAGCAGCTGGGTTGGCCTCCTCCTCGGAATTCTCAGCCGAGGCCGTGACCGTGACGGTGGCCGTGGCCGTGGCCGTGGCCGCGGCCGCGGGAACAACCGGTTCCCTCTTCACCGTCTTGGACTGAAATTCACCCCACAGGAGGGCCTTATCCCCCGAGATGAGCACGGAAACGCCATGGAGCGCCTCCAGTTTGCTTATCTGGCTTCTCTTCTGGTTGAGAAGATACGCGGTCACCTCCGGGGGAAGCGTAACGGCAATCTCCGAAGACTCCTCCTTGACCGCCTCGGCCTTGATCCTCCGGAGCGCCCTGAGTGCCAGATATTCGACGGATGGCCTCATACCGTTTCCGCTGCAATAGGGACACACGGAATAACTGATCTCCTGTATCGTAGACTGCTTCTTCTGGCGGGACAGCTCCAGCATGCCGAACCGGGATATCTTGGCCAGCTGTATCCTGGACCGGTCAGCCTTCATCGCGTCCCTGAAGGTCTTTTCCACCTGGGTAATGTGGTCCTTGTTCATCATGTCGATAAAATCGACTACGAGCAGTCCCCCCAGGTCCCTTAAACGGAGCTGCCGGGCTATCTCTTCCGCCGCTTGAATGTTCGTCTTGTACGCGGTTTCTTCCACATCCCGCTTCTTCAAACGACCCGAGTTCACGTCTATGGTGATCCCCGCCTCCGTGGGTTCTATGACAATGGAGCCCCCCGATTTCAGGTTGACACGCGGCTGATATATCTCATTTATCTGGTCCTCGATATCAAAATGATCGAACAATGGCGTCTCTTCCTTGTAGAGCTTTATCACCCTTACATTACGTGGGGAAACGGTCTTGCAGTAAGCCCTCATCTTCCGAGCGGTTTCGGGATCATCAACCAGTATCTCTTCGATATCCGATGTATAGTAATCCCTGAACGCACGGACAGCAAAATCTGTCTCCAGGTATATCAGCCCTGGGCCCGCCGTCTTCTCGGACTTCTCCTTTATGTCCTTCCACAACCTGATCAGCATCTGATAGTCACGGACCAGTTCCTGTTTCGTCCTGTTCATGCCGGCGGTGCGGACGATAAACCCCATATCCTCTTTCTCCGTTATCTGGCTCACCACCAATTTGAGCCTCTTCCGGTCCGCCTCATTCTCTATCTTGCGGGAGATACCGCTGTTCTGCCTGTTGGGCATGAGAACAAGGTAGCGACCCGGAAGCGATATTTGCGTCGTCAGCATCGCGCCCTTGGATCCCTTTTCTTCCCGCATGACCTGTACCGTCAGTTTTTTCCCTACAGGAAGCTTTCGGTTCTCATTGAAGTACTCGGGGGCGACATCGCGCAACGGCAGGAACCCGCTCTTACCGGCTCCGTATTCCACAAAGGCCGCACGCAACCCCTGCTGGACATTCTGGACAACGCCGTTGTATATGTTACCCGTTGTCGGTTCCCTGACAGATGTCCGGATGTTGTAATCCACCAGATTGCCATCCTCGATGACGGCCATCCGGCTTTCCTCTTCATCTATTGTATTGATAAGCATTTTTTTAGTCATTATAATCCTCTTTCTGTAGACATATCATTCAAACCCGCCCTCGAGGAGGGGGGTCTTGTCTTATTTCTTGCAGTACATATTTGTTAAAACACGTCCGGAGAGCCCTTCCCCTCCCTGATAATTTCCGGGATATCATCCACAAGGCTCACAACGGTCGACAACTCCGGGGGAAGGATGCCGCCATCTATTACCATATCCACGGAGTGGCCGAGCTTCTCCTCTATGATCTCCGGGTCCGTCAGGAACTCCCCCTCGGCCAGTTTTACCGTGGTGCTGATTATCGGCCCTCCGAATTCCCTGACAAGGGAAAGGCATACCTCATTGTCCGGTATCCGTATTCCCACCTCTTTCCTCTTCGGGAGCAGGATCTTCGGGACAAGCCGGGATGCCCCCAGTATGAACGTATAGGGACCGGGGAGCAGCCGTTTCATGATTTTGTACGCATAGTTGGTCACTACGGCATAACTGCTTATATCACTGAGATCGGCGCAGATAAAGCTGAAAGGTTGCGTCTTGCTTCTCCTCTTGATCTCATAGATCTTTTCGATACCCCGTTTATTGAAGAGGTCGCACCCCATCCCATAAGCCGTGTCCGTTGGATAGACCACGATACCCCCGTCACTCAGTACCTGAGCCGCCTTTCGTATCAGCCGCATCTGGGGATTTTTGTCGTGTATCTTCACCAGCATGTCCGTTATCCCCTCTTCTTTCTCAGCAGTGCCTTCGCCTCAGAGCTCCCGAGAAGGAATGAGCTGAGGGCAAATACGGCAAGCCCCACCGTTATCGCCACCACCAGAAACAGCAGCCTCTCACTAAAGGAATCGGCGCTGTCCCACCCAAGTGCTTTATTTACGGCAGCTATCGCCAGCCCCATGACGCCGGATGACAGGACTGTCCGCAGCACAGATGTCCAGAAATCCTTCTGAAGGAATCGTCCCACCTTTTTCCTCAATATCACGGTAAGGGCGATAATATTTACCGCGGAGGCAATCGAGGTGGCAAGGGCAAGGCCGCTGTGTCTCATCGGAAACATCAACGCAACACCCATGACAACATTCACGACAAGTGCCACGACTGCGATCTTTACAGGAGTCCTGGTGTCCTGCAGGGCGTAAAAGGCGGATACGACAACCCGTATACATGAAAAGGCCCACAAGCCCACGGCATAGTACAGCAGGGCCTGGGCGGTAAAGACCGTCGATGCGACATCAAACTGCCCCCGCTGGAAAAGGACGGATATGATCGGCACGCGAAGGATCACCAGGGCTGCCATCGCCGGTATTGTGACAAACAGGATCAGCCTCAGCGAGAATGATATCGTCTTCTTCAGGCTCTCATAGTCCTCCCCGGCTGCCTGCTCCGAAAAACTGGGGAGCGCCGCCGTCCCCACCGCGATTGCGAAGACACCGAGCGGAAGCTGCACTACCCGGTCGGCATAGTAGAGATACGATACGCTGCCCCCGGGGAGGAGGGACGCCAGGATGGTATTGATGAAGATGCTCACCTGATAGACGGCGGCACCGAACACCGCCGGAAGCATCAAGAGGCCGATCCTCCGTATCCCAGGATGGCTGAAATGAAAGTTCGGCTTGAGGCGCGCCCCCACCTTGCGCAGAAAGGGAAACTGCATGGCAAGCTGCAGAGCCCCTCCTATCATAACTCCTACGGCCAGTGACAGTATCGGGTCCGCAAAGAGATCCTTCAGGGCAAACACGGAGGCGATCATACAGATATTGAGCACCACCGGAGCGAGAGCCGGCGCCGCAAAATGCCGCAGTGAATTGAGGATGCCCATGCACAGCGCCACGAGGGATATAAAGAATATGTAGGGGAACATGAGGCGGGTAAGGAATACTGTCAGCTCGTACTTGTCCGGAACATCCGTAAATCCGGGAGCCATGACCATGACGATCCAGGGGGAGAGCAGGATCCCCGCCACCGAGACCAGCGTCAGGACAATGGAGAGGAGGGTAAAGGCGATACCGGCAAGTTCGAGGGCCTCCTCTTTTGACCTCTTTTTGAGATACTCGGTAAATACCGGGATAAAGGCGATGGTAAGTGAACCCTCGGCGAACAGGCGCCGCAGGAGGTTGGGAATCCTGAAAGCCACAAAAAAGGCGTCGGTTGCCAGCCCGGCCCCGAAGAATCCCGCGACCACCATATCCCGAATGAAGCCGAACACCCGGCTGAGCAGGGTTGCAAGTCCGACAACCCACGCCGCCTTCACTACACGGGTATTTTCTGTTTCTTTTTGTGGAATCAAATTTCGTGCGTTACCCTATTTTTCCACTCTATACTCATCCGTGATCGCATACCCGGCATTTTCAAGCACACTGCGAAGCTCATCGATGTTGTCCGTGCCCACCCGCACAAGCGTTAACCGAACATCGCTGTTATCCTTGTCTATAGTGGAAATAATGGAGACTATCGTAAGTCCCATATCGTTTATAATACCCGCCACCTTCGCTATCTCACCCGCGTTACTTGAAAGTTTGAGCTCGATACGGCGGCTTGGTGTGTTATGAACCCCCATAAAATCAAGGAGTACATTCAACATATCACAGGTGGTGATCAGACCGACCAGTTCGTCGCCCGCCACAACGGGGAGGCTGTTGACATGCTTTTCATTGATCAGCCTGGCCGCCTCTTCAATCGTCGTTCCCGGCGTCGTCGTAAACACCTTCTTGGTCATAACCTTCTCCGTCTTCATCTCTGAGAGGAGATAGTTAAGCTCGTGGATAGAGAGGGTGCTGGCCGGAGAGGGAGAATTGTCTCTGATGTCTCTGTCCGTAATAATGCCTACCAGTTTCCTCCCCTCCGCGACGGGAATCTGGTCAATATCGTGCTCCTTCAAGAGATTCTTTACCTTGAGAATGCTTGTATCCGGGCTTACCGTTATCAGATTTCTCGACATCCTTTTCCCTACAAACATACTGCAACCTCCGGTACCACGCGTTTAAGCGGCAAGTCTCGCCAATTTTCTGGTCCTCTTCCTGAGCCGGCTTATCCTTCTCCTGAGACGGATAATGCCCGTCTTGTCCCCCCTCTCCTTCAACTCCGCCTTTTTCTCTTTGAGCGCTGCCATCTTTGCTTTCAGGGACGATACCGTCTCGTCCCCTTTCTGGGGCGCCTTGTCATTCTTCTTTGCAGACACTTTTGACACTTTCTTTTGGGGTTCCTTTTTGGCGGGTTCAGGGGTGGCCGGTTCTTCCGGCTCTTTTTCCTCAGCAACCTCTTGCGTGGGCTCGGAAGGGACCTCTGCCTCCTCCGCCGGTTCTTCTGCCTCTTGTGCAGGGTCCTTCGGCTCTTTCTTCTCCTCAGGAGCCTCTTGTACCGGTTCGGAAGGAACCTCGCCTACCGTCTCTGCAGTTTCACCCTGCGTGGCCCTGATGGCACTTATCAGATCGGCCTTTTTCATGGCGCTGAGCCCTTCGATCGTCCCGGCTTCGCGGGCAATCTCCTTCAGCTCCGCCACTGTGCACTCTTCCAGGCTTTTCCCATTTGTCATAGCGTTCTCCCCCCTTAGGACTGACAACTTGGTAAAAATAAGATTTTCCATAGAACAGTCTAAAACATAAACTCTCCGAGCTCCCCGCTGTATAGCATAAGAGGCTTGCCAAAATCAAATACAATCAGAGAGATAGGGGAAAAGC
>Ga0208771_1000427_pt1 | contig 25684 bp, 27 predicted proteins | sample AntAceMetag02UKX_FD_184775 | JGI IMG/M metagenome (GOLD analysis project Ga0208771, IMG submission 184775) | Saline lake microbial communities from Ace Lake, Antarctica - Antarctic Ace Lake Metagenome 02UKX (SPAdes) (version 2) | ecosystem: Environmental > Aquatic > Non-marine Saline and... | reverse complement strand
CCTGCTCTGCATGCCAAAGTTGGATCTCTGCCTGCGAGCGCTCTTAAGGATACGTTGAGCCAGTCCCTCTTTCAGGCGAATGCTGCAATCGATGCAATCAGGAACGCCGGAAGCGAGATCTCAATCAATGCGCTGTACGCCCAGATGAAGATTATCGAGAAAGCGCTCGATGCCAACTTCATCGATCTGGTTGATGATTCCTTGGATCTTCCACCGATGATCAAGGCAAGGCTCCTTCTCATCGCCAAGCCGATTGAGCTACGCTACGACTACTTGAAATACATCGCAAACAAGATCAGGCTCTATGCGCGAGATGAAGTGAAGGATGAATTCGCCGATCTCCTGCGACGGATTGTGCTCGATCTTGCGGATGGTAATTCCATCGCCTATCGCGCGCATCTGGCCGATATCCTGGCGCGTGTGGAAGAATGCCGCGGGACGATGATCAAAGAGGAAGAGGCGGATCGGATCAGGGATAAAGCTGACTTGCTGCTGCGTAAGATCGCCGAGAACGGGACAAACAGGGTGTGTGGCGTTGATATCTCAACCACGATCGCCGATATCGACATCGACGGCGGACTAAGTTGGGACGAAGCTGACTATTGTGCCCCGAGTAAGGATCTACGCACCCATGCGCTAGCGGTTGCGGCAGAGCACGTTGGTGACGGTTGGGGTGTTTCGGTCGACTATCAGCAGGAGTGGCGCGATTACACCGATCTGTTGAAGGACGATGACGATTGGCTGAAGCACAGCCTGGGCGTCTCTGTCTCACGCGATGTCGATCCATGTAGCGCCGACCTCTCCGCTTTGCTTGATCGTGAGTTCTACCCGAACGACATCGATGAAGAGATCGAGCTAGATCGGGTTGTACAGGCGAGCGCCGCAATCGTTAGTCTCCTTGATCGGGTGCTTGCGCTACACCTTGTGGCAACGTTGGAGGCTCGACTGGTCAAGGACCTGGGAGAAGACGGAGCCTTGGGTGCACTTGCCATCGGAGATAGAAACGAAGCGGTCGATTGCCTGGATGACTTCATCGGGCATCTTCTCGATGCTGAGTGGGGCGGTGATGTTGAGCCTGACACCTCGCAGGCGCTGATCGCCACAGCGCGTGGCATCCTCCCTCGTCGGACAATCCGCGACATCGACATCCCGCTGTCTCTTGGGTTCCCATTTCGTGACGGCGATGCGACGCTCGACCTCGAGTGGGAGAGGAAGACATACCCCGCAGACAGCCCACTCAATCACGATACGTCCACCGGCAAGCTGAGCTACACGAAAGACGAATCAGCACTTACACTGAGTGGATATCTCGAGCGTGAGGAGCTCGTCTATCCGAATGCGACAGCGAAGCACCGCTTGCTCCAGGAATGGGAGGGATCGGTCGACAAGGAGATGGCCTGCGGCGATCTTGCGCTGACGCTGTTTCATCAACAGACGACCTACGCGCTTGCGAGCAAGAAGGATCAGTTGATTCACAAGCTCGATCTTGACCTTGGCATTGATATTACGGACCTAAGCGTAGCCTTCCAATGGACGAACAAGGTAACTGTGCACCTTAACGATGCTACCAAGCCGATCGTGCAAGTGACAGACATGGGCCTTGATGCTGACTGGGATGCCGGGGAGGGAACACTGAGCGCATCGTTGAGCGATGATCAGGAATGGAACACTGGCCACACCGACGCGAGCTTGGCAGAAAAAGTCCTTGCCAAAGAAACACGCCAGGCTGAGCTTTCGTGGGATGGCAAGATAACTAACGCTCTGGATCTTACCCTCTCCTTGACGTGGAAGAACTTGACTGACTTCGCGGATCCAATCGTGCAAGTAACCGAGATGGGCCTCGATACCGATTGGGACGTTGCGCAGGGGACATTAAGCGCATCGTTGAGCGATGATCAGGAATGGAACACTGGCCACGCCGACGCGAGCTTGGCAGAAAGAGTCCTTGCCAAAGAAACACGCCAGGCTGAGCTTTCGTGGAATGGCAAGATAACTAACGCTCTGGATCTTACCCTCTCCTTGACGTGGAAGAACTTGACTGACTGGGCAGATCCAAGCAAGAACAGCAGCGACATTACCTTACAGGTCGAGTTTAGCCTTGCGATGTAGAATGCCCAAAAGAAAGGGACAATCCCCTTTTCGCTTGTCTTAATGCCTTATCTCTGCGTCTCAGCGCCTCTGCGGGAGATCATCTTGCCTTTCTAACGACACTATCATCCACCGAGGCACAAGGTTGGGAAATGGATTGGTTGAAGTTCCGAGTCTTCTTCTCCCACAGAGGCGCTGAGACGAAGAGAACAGCGGAAATAGGTAAGGAAAAAGACGTTTGAAACTCAAAAGTTAACGCCTTTCTTGGCGATCTCAGGCCTGCCTGTGCATATCCGCCGCAGGCAGGCCTCCGGTGTTGCACGAACCGCATCCTGTGTAGGGTGCGCAGTCCTGTTCGCTTCTCAAAACAGGCAGACTGCCACGTTCAGCTTTGAGCTTGTGCCACCCCAACGCGGCAGACAAGCTGCAACGAGACAGAAACACCGTTTACGTCAGCGCTTACGTAGCGTCGGAGTTCCCTGTCCGCATCTCAGACAGGCAGCCTCCGACGTTGAGCTTTAGCTTGTGCTACCCCAACGTGGCAGACAAGCTGCGCACGCTACAGAAGCGGCAGGTGTTACACATTGTCGGGCTTGCGTCCGACCGGGCGACGAGCATTCCAGCATCCGCACTTACGAGTACACACACTACGAATAGCAAGACTGTGAAGGGGGTGGAGGCTCTGTTGCCCTTGCCGCTAGCCTGAATTCGTGGTATGTTCCTTGTCAAGGAGGTTTCAATGAAACATGTTCTTGCTGTGATTGCCTTGATTGCTGTTTGTGGTGTCGTTGGTCTTGGCGTGGACATCCATCTCCCAACTGCTGCTCCACTCTCTGGTACAGTGCTCATTGCCGAGTCGTTCTACAAGACCGTCGACGATGAACAGGTTCCACTTCCCGTGGCTGTATGGCAAGGAGTGAACGGCGGCAGGGACACGAGCTGGTTCGACACGCACATCGAGGCCCACCCCGGCGATGTGATTGTGATCGATCCCGGCCAGTACAAGGTTGACATCTGGATTCTCACTCCGGGCATTACGGTCACAACCGACCCTAATGTGGTTGAGATGGCTGACATCTGGGGAACGGTGGAAGTCGATGCCGACGGCGTCGTCCTCGATCGTATCGCTGTCACCGGATCGCGCAAGAATATGTCAAGCGGTCACGGGATCGAAGTCAATCGCGAGCTGCTGGACACCATCACGATCCGAAACTGCTTGGTTGAGGGAAACGAGTGGATGGGGATCCACGTCATCGGCCCGCGAGGTGAGATCGAGACAATGCGGATCGAGAACTGCGTGGTGAAGAACAACAAGAGCTTTGGGATCGAGTGCCAGGGAACGGATAATCTGATTGTCACCGGATGCACGATCACAGGGAATAAGCAGGGAATTCACGTTGGCAGCAACGTTCAGCGCACTGATTTTGAGAACAACATCGTCACCGGAAACAGTGAGGCCGATATCTTCCGTAAGGACTGAAAAGAAGATCGGCCCCTCTTTTCCCCGGCTATGCGTGCTTGCGCGTCGCCTCTCTCTCACGTGCACTGATCAGGTAGTGGACGAAGAAAGCCAGGAGAACACCGACGAACAGGCCAAGCACACCAGCCACAGCAACGGACATCTTACGATTGGGGCCTATCTTGACAATTGAAGAGGTCCCCACTGTCTTGATCACAAGCAGGCCGTTGATGCTGGCATCGCGAAGCATTTCAAGGTGCGATTGTTCTTGAGCGAGCGCTGCATCAAGGTTGGCGACCTTCTGAGCAAGTGCGACGAACAACGGATCGTCCGGACTGTGTGGGCTGATTTCGTCCATCCGCTGAGTGAGAAGCTCCTTCTGTCGATCCAATTGTGTTACTGTGATTTGCACTTTGTCCATGGCCCGAGAGACCACATCAGTCTCCAGTGCCTGCATCTGGTCTTCCACGAATGGAGTTAGCAGTGCCAAAGAATCCGAGAGAGTGCTCGGGGGAGCGGAACCAACAAGGGTTACCTTGATCCGCTCCACTTCCACCTTTGCCTGCAATGATAGGTGTGCGTCGAGGGAAGAAGGTCGAGATTCCTCGATTGCGTTGATGATCTGTTGATCACTCAGTGCAGAAAGCCCAAACGCTTGTGAAAATTGAGATACACGGTACGTGATCGTTCCCGTATACTCGTTTGGCCGTGTCCACATGATCGCCGAACTTACGGCGAGGGCGACAACAAGACAGGCGAGAATGATCCACTTTCCCTTCCACATCACCCGTAGGTAATCAATCAGATCAACTTCGTATTCGTCCATTCTATCCCCCCATCGAGACTTCACCAGAATACAGCGCATGATAACAGAAAATGAGAGTGTCCGCACAGATGCTTTCAGCCTGCCACAACGACGGGTGATGGGTCTCTTCCAAGCGAGGCACGAACCATCAGGACACTCGTCTGATACGAAGAGGACTATCGTCCGTGATGGCTATTACGGAAGGCCTTGTCATTCACGATGTCTCAGAGGATCATTGGAGACCCATGGCGAAACGAATCGCATTCCGCATCTGGCCGTTGGTTCTCGCAAGTGCCCTGGGTTACTTCATCGGCACCTTTATGATCAACGGTCTGTAGAGCGAAGAGAGTATCGCTGCCTGACGCCGTATGGCCTGTTCACAGGTTTTGCACGCTGCTCGGCGACGAACGTTCCTCCTACGGCGTGTTCTCATCTTCACTGCGAGGTGACGGAGAAGAATCAGTGTGCATTACCTGCTGTGCCTCGCGAGCCCCGCTGTCTGTCCCGTTCGATTCCCGCTGCTGCCCTGTCTGTTGCGCGTGCGCAATGTAGTCGATGAAAAATGCGAGCAGAACCCCGACCATTAGGCCGAGAACCCCGGCGACGGCGATGTTCATCTTCTTGTTAGGCATGATCGGTCCCCGCGGAGCAATCGGCTCGTCGATTACGCGAATCGGATCCGGCGTCTCAACAAGCGCGATCTTCGCCTCCAGGAGTTTCGATGCCAATCTTGTGTTCGCATCGTCGAGAAGCTGCACCCTGTTGTCTATGCTGTCGATGGCGGCTTGCGTCTCGGTGATCTCCGTCTGAATAGCGATTATCGTACGGCGTTCTTCGTCTACGACCCCCGCGAGGCCGTTGATCAACTCTTGTGTCTTCGCGCCGGCTGCTCTTGCGTAGGCAATAGCAGATACAAGGGATGTATATATGCTGTTCAAGACTTGTTCTTCCACGTGGAGTCCAAGCAAATCCTCGTAGTCTTGCGTGGGAAGCCCGGTCTGAAGCAAGACAGCCAGCGTATCGGGGTCAAGACTTCTCTCCAGCACCTTCACATCGTCTTGAAGGGCAAGCTCTTCCTGCATCGCAGCGACATAAGCAGTATTTGCCGCAAGCTCGATGCGGAGTCCTTCGAGATCGCTGATTTCCTTCTGATACATTGGCCGAAGGGAAGACAGATCACTCTGGAGAGTGTCAAGCGGGTGTTGCAGTAGAAGCTCGGTTCGAGAGGCCATGGCGGCATCAAGTTCCTGCTGGACGGACGCAGCATTCTCGCTGATATATTCGTATGAGCCTGTCGTCCGATCCTGGAATAGCTTACCGAACGTCTTGGAGAACGCCTTTATCCATTCCTTCGCCAACCATACAGGAAACTCGCGATCTGACCCGGATACGGTTACCTTGAGCAGGATCTGACTACTCGTACTGTTGCTGACGCCGAATTGTTCGACGGTGACTTCAAGGTGGCCTCGAAGTCCCCAGATATCCATCTCGGGCGGTGCGTCACCGCTGGAGAGCACCGAGTCGAGCACCGTGGTGGAGACAGCAAGCTCCTTGTATGCGTTGGGGGCCAGCGTGGAACCTGCGGCCGCGGCATCCAGTTCGCTCGCCAGCGGAGGGAGGAGCAACAGACTTGTCTTGACCTGGTACACAGGCGACAGTGCTGTGCTCGCGAAGTACGCCGACAGGACAGCGGCGACGAACGTGATAATGATGATCAACTTTCGCTTCCATATCACGCGCAGATAGTCCATTAACTCTACCTCGTACTCTTCCACTAGTGCCCCCTTCATACTACAGTATTTGTACTCTCTGACATAGAAATAGTCAAATTGTCTGAATCTCGCTTCTATGGCAATCAGAAGGCTGTTCCGTTTTGGACGAATGACAATGCAGGGAGCCGATAAATGTGGAGCGACATGACAAGCGACGGATACTTCGCTTATTAGACAAGAAGGGCAAGAAAAGGGATAGCCCTTTGTCATAGGAGGGGCACTAGTGCCAAGAATCGCGCGGAGCTTGGCATGTAGACAGATCGATCACGTGCTGAATCGCGGAACTGGTGGCCGGCCTGTATTCCACAGGGAGCATGACTATGCTACGTTCGGGAAGTGATGCAGCAATGGAAGGGAAAGTGCCTCATACGCATCTTTATACTGTCTGGCGCCAAGCCACTTTCATCTCCTGTTGCAGCCTGCTTACGGAGAGATGTTCCGCAGTTGGATGCAGTGGCTTATGACAAGTCATGTTTACAGGTGTCATATCCACTACAACACCGGCGGACACGTACGGAAGGAGCGAGTCAGTAAAGAGTCTGGCTTGGAGTCAACGCTCCGCCCGCGTGGTCCGCCAAAGAAAGTACCTCACTAGAAAGGAGGCTGTCCCCTTTGCAGAATACTTGCCACCTCGGGCCGTGTGAACTCGCTTGGGATCTCTTCTCCTGCCGCGAGCATCTCGCGCACCTTTGTCCCGGAGAGGAAGACGTGATCCTCATTCTCGTGTGGACAGGTCTTACTTGTCGCCATCTGGGCGCACTTCTTGCAGTAGAAGGCGTGTTCGAACTTCAAAGGCGTGATGCCAATCTCATCTACCGTGAACTTGTCGAAGATCTCCTGTGCCTCGTATGTTCCGTAATATTTGCCAACGCCGGCGTGGTCACGGCCGATGATGATGTGCGTGCATCCGTAGTTCTTGCGGCAGATGGCGTGAAAGATCGCCTCGCGTGGCCCAGCGTAGCGCATCGGGGCGGGGAATGTGGCGAGAATGACGCGATCGCGAGGGAAGTAGTTGTCTATCATCGAGTGGTAGCACTGCATGCGTACCGATGCCGGGATGTCGCCCTCTTTGGTCTGTCCGACGAGCGGGTTGATGAACAGCCCGTCCACCATCTCCAAGGCGCACTTCTGTAGATACTCGTGTGCGCGGTGGATCGGGTTTCTCGTCTGGAAGGCGACAATCGTTTTCCATCCCCGTTCTTCAAAGGCTCGACGTGTCTCTTTTGGATCCAGGTGATACTCGGCGCTAATGTTCACAGGAACGCGTTTGATGAGATGGATCTCTCCCGCAGCGAGTGTCTTAGATTCCGTATGCAATTGTGCCACTCCGGGGTGAGCTACATCGGTCGTGCCATACACCGCCTGCGCTTCGCGTTTTGGATTGCGAACGAATGTGCCGCGCACCTGCATGATTGCGTATGTGATGCCGTCATCGCCGGCGAGCGCGATCGTGCTGCCGACATGTAACGCCCTAGCAGTTGCGTCTGCTACTGGGAGAACGATTGGAATTGGCCAGACGGTACCATCAGCAAGGCGCATCGAGTCGAGCACACTGTTGTAGTTCTCTTCGTCCATGAATCCGGTAAGTGGGCTGTACAGGCCACTGGCGATGTTATCAAGCTCGGAGAGGTGGGATGGGTCGAGCTTGATTGCCGGAAGCTGTCTTGCTCGATCTTCGCAATCTGTTTGATCGCGACCTGTTAGGATGCGGTCAATAAGCATGCCGCCGTGCGGAGCAATCATCTTCCCTCCCCTGCGGATACCCGGGCTGATGCGACGTTCTCGTTGGCTACAGCGATCATCCCGTTTTCTTCCAGGAATGCAAGAACCTTGCCAGTCGACTCCTTGATGGTCTCTTGCCCCGTGTGCACCAGTATCTCTGCGCCTTCCGGTGGCTCGTATGGATCATCGACTCCGGTGAATCCGGTAATCTCGCCAGCGAGGGCTTTCTTGTACAGTCCCTTGGGATCGCGCTGGATCAATACATTCAGTGGGCATTCCACATACACCTCAACGAAGTTGGGACAGCGAGCACGTGCAGTTGCCCGTGCCTCGCGGTAGGGGGAGATGAATGCGCAGGTTGTCGCTACACCGTTCTTGCTCAACAGCTCAGCGACGAACGTTACACGATGGATGTTCTCGTCGCGATCTTCCTTAGAGAAGCCAAGATCGCGTGTAAGGTCCTGACGTACAACGTCCCCGTCCAGTCGCTGCACGTAGCGCACTCCACGCGTACGCATCTCGCGCTCAACTTCTTTGGCGAGCGTTGTCTTCCCCGATCCGGAGAGACCGGTGAACCAGATCACAAACCCTTCTTGCACAGCCTACCTCCTTGTTTACGTATCAGTCGTTAGTCTACAGTCATCAGTCGAGAGTCTTCAATCATCAGACCATCGATGTGCTTTACTTAGGTAACACATGAAACCAAAGGTCAATCTCCCACCTTCATCAGCTTGTTTGTAAGCTGTCGAACGCCTCTTGGCTTATATAGTGCAGGTCTAAGGCAATATAGAGCTGATTTTGCACCTTGGATGTTGATCCTTTGCCTATATGCAAGAAGTGTACAAATTCCTTGTCTCTCTGCCTAGAAAAACCTTCGGCAATGTTACTAATAACAGATACTGCCGCCCGTCTCATAAGGTTTTCCAGACCGTAATCCCTAGGAAATTTCCCCTTACCTGTCACTGCGTAAATATCTTTCGCAAGTTCTCTTCCCTGTTTCCAAGCTTCGATATCCTCGAATCGCGTTATGCTAGTCATTTTGGCAGTTGCCTCTCAACTCTGGCTTACGATTCTTGACTCTAGACTCTTGACTCTAGACCGCTTCTAGCCCAATGTCCTCGAAGTGCTCTATCTGAGCCATCTTCTTTGCTCCCGGGCCCATGCCTATAGGTTGATGAGCTTCATGTTCCCGGTTTTCGACTGCTGACTGTAGACTGAGGACCGTCGACTCCCGACTGTCCCCGTTCGCTCACAGATAGCCGAGTTTTCGTAACCGCTCGCGAATGATGGCGATCTCCTTATGTGTGAGCGCGCTCAGGATGGAAGCTTCTGGCTGCTCGGCCATCAGGTCACGTAATACGTACACGACAAACTCGTTCACGCTGCGGTAGCTTGATCCATCGATTACTACCTTCAGCTTCTCGTACAGCGGTCGCGGTATCTTGAGAGTCACTCGATCTGTGTTCATACGCTTTTCGTAGTATAGTTTGCGCTTCGTGATAAAGCAAGACTGGTTAGCAGATAAATCGATATGTGGTCAGACTGTTTGTACTCCATATGGAGTACAATGCAAGCATGATCAAGCCACTGCTTGCTGATGAAGCCGAGAACGTGGTCTTGCCTAAGAGAAATGGTGCCCAGGATTTTCCCTCTTGGGAGATAAGGAGAGTGACTAAGTGGATGTAAATGTAATTCTATTGATGCTAGCTGGTTTTCTGGGAGAGCTCCTTGACTCATCGCTTGGGATGCTCTACGGGACGATTCTCTCACCCGTGCTTATCATCGCTGGCTACGATCCACTGGTGGTAGTCCCCTCCATTCTGATAACGCAGGCGATATCAGGCTTTATTGCTGCGATTGGGCATCATCGGTTACGCAACGTGGACTTCAGTGTTGACAACGGGGCGACCAAGGGGGAAAAAGATACAGGCCTCATCAACTTCCTTAGGAGTGCCATCACCAGAGACTCTAAGGTTGTTCTCGTCATCTCAGTTCTTGGTATTCTGGCTTCCGCTATTGCTGCCGTTGTAGCAACAAGTATTCCCAAAGTTGCGCTCAATACGTACATCGGCGTGTTAGTTCTCGCTATGGGAATTATTCTGGTTTCGAGAAGTAGTTTCCGCTTCTCGTGGAACAAAATTCTCGGCATAGGGGCCATCAGTGCATTCAACAAGGGGTTATCGGGCGGCGGATTTGGTCCCATAGTAACCGCTGGTCAGATGATTTCCGGACGGGCGACTAAGAGTGCAATAGGAGCGACTACGCTATCGGAAGTGCCGATCTGCATTGCAGGTTTCCTCAGCTACCTATTGCGAAACGGGATGTCAACCTGGAACCTTGTGATTTTCCTGGGGACAGGAGCTGTTATCGGCGCGCTTGTTGGTCCGCATATCACGGCAAAGCTCAAGTCCGAAGAGAGAATCAGAGTAGGGCTAGGAATCTTAGTAATTGCGTTGGGGACATGGACTCTATCCAAGACGTGGCTGTTCTAGGAGAACTTGGCGAGTCTGTAGGAATTGTGGTTTCCTTGCCACAAGCTACAATGATGATGAACATCCTGTGAAGAGGAAGATAAGGAGGAAGTATGATACTGGTCACTGGCGGCGCTGGGTATGTGGGGAGCCATTGCGTGAAAGAGCTTCTCCGGCAGAAGCACGAAGTTGTCATCTTCGATAACCTCAATCAGGGAGTGCGGGAGGCTGTCCTTGGGGAGCACTTTGTCGAGGGGGATCTGCTACATCCCGAGGATTTGCAGGGTATCTTTGACCACTATGAGATCGATGCGGTGATGCACTTTGCCGCTCTGGCGAGCGTTGGGGACTCGATGCGCAATCCACAGCGTTATTACGAGAATAACGTGATCGGTACACTCAACCTGCTCGATGCCATGCACGAACACCGTGTCAATCAACTTATCTTCTCTTCCAGTGCCGCTGTCTACGGCGATCCGGACTTCGTTCCCATCCCCGAGGATCATCGCAAGCTGCCCAAAAACCCATATGGCCGGACGAAGTGGATGATGGAGCAGGCGATGGCCGATTATTGGCAGGCTTACGACTTGCGCTACATTGCGCTTCGCTATTTCAACGCTGCCGGGTGCGATCCCGATGGACAGCTGGGCGAGAATCACGACCCCGAGGAGCACTTGATCCCCATTGTGCTTGACGTTGCCTTGGGCAAGCGAGACAGAATAACTATCTTCGGCACGGACTACGATACTCCTGATGGGACCTGCATCCGTGACTACGTGCATGTGAGCGACCTTGCTATGGCGCACGCCCTCTCTCTTGATGCCCTTACCGCGGGTGGGAAGAGCACCGCGTACAACTTGGGGATCGGGAACGGCTACTCTGTGCGTGAGGTGATCAACTCCTGCCGTCGTGTCACTGGATGCGACATCGCGGTTGAGGAAGGGTCTCGTCGTTCAGGCGACCCGGCTGTCCTCGTTGCCGATCCAACGTGCGTTATGCACGAGCTTAGTTGGCGACCTCGGTTCACTGATCTTGATGAAATAGTTGGCACCGCGTGGCGGCAACGCAAGGCGAGAATCAGTTAGGAGTTTCTGACTTGCGTGCCTTTCCCGCGATGGATATGTTTGATGGGAAGAACGCGAGATAGAGCTGTCAGGGAATTTGCGAGGCCGTACGAAACGATGACGCAATCAGATCTCGATACCGTACCAAGGATAGTCCTCTCTGGTCTTGGGAAGCGCAAGGCGCGCGTCTTTCTCTTCGGGGCGCGGGCAACCAGCAAGGCGAGGGAGACATCGAATATGGATGCCGCAGTGCTTCCCCTTGAATGTCTTCCCCTGGGGGCTGTTGAGCGAAATCCGTTTGTCCTTGCATGAGAGCAATGTGACCTATGTGATCGATCTTGTCGATCTCTCACATGCGGAGCAGAAGTTTTGTAGGCACATCATAGAGGAAGGGATGCTGTGGAAAGACTCCAGCAACGACTAGACCGAAGTTCCTGGCCAGGACATGCCGTAATCGACTGTCCAATATGACATCGAGAACTGTAGTACACAGGATTGGCTACTACACTTCCCGAGCTTAAGAGCGGGATCAATCGCTTCGTCCTTTGATCCCTTCGTGGTGAAGCAGCTTTGTAGCTCTGTGATAGTATTAACACTTAACTGTTTCTCTTTAGTTGCGCACTCGTCTCAGCAACAAACAGGCGAAATGACAAAGAGCCAGTCTTCTGAACCTAGAATGGTGAATCCGTGAGACGGAGAAGCGATTTCATCCGCCTCCAACCGGTGGCAGCAACGCCACTTTGTCGCGGTCGTTAAGCGTCATCTGAGGGGTAGAGAGCGTATGATTAACGGCAAGCTTGCTGTAGGGAAGGTAGTTTCCCAGTCCGGGATAGTCCGTGCTCAGCAGTTCTATAAGATCTGCAAGCTTCGCATAACGTGGAAGTGAAACCTCGATTTCACTCTTGCCGAGAAATTCTCTTGGAGCGGCGAATATGCGCACAGTAACAGTAATCCTTTCTTCATATAGCATCTTCTTTCTCCCCCTTTCAGCACAACCGTGCTCCCCTGCACCCGTCAACAGTGTTACGCAGTCGACAGGAAAAGGCGAGACGCGGCGTAGGAACGTTCAGTGAAGCAGACCATCTGCACAAGCTTGAGCGATGTGTCTCCTCTGCGTAGGTAGTCGGCGATCGCTGTCAGTGCAACGTACGCCGCCTTATCGAGCGGATATCCGTATACTCCGGCGCTGATCGCGGGCAGGGAGATGCTCTCGATACCAAGGTCTTCCGCAACTTGCAGCGATTGCTGGTACGCGCTCCTCAGGATCGGCTCCGATTCCTCGTCGCTACGGTAGATCGGGCCGACAGTGTGGATGACGTACCTTGCCGGCAGGTTGCCACCAGTAGTCCACATCGCCTTACCTGGAGGAAGCGAGCCGTATTCCGCAATGTAGGCTCGGCACTCGCGGTCGATCGCATCTGTCCCAGCGGCCAGATGAATCGCCCCATCCACGCCTCCTCCTCCGCGCAGCCCGGAATTGGCGGCGTTCACAATTGCATCCGTATTCTGTACTGTGATATCCCCGAGGCGTACCACAAGATCTGTCTTTCCGATGTGTCGCTTAGTGACGCTGTTTATCGCCATTTTCTTGCTCTTGGTACAATGTGGTCACCTTCTCAGCTGAGGTGACGATCCCTCGGATCATCGCGGAACTGAATCCATGGTGCTCCATCTCATTTAGGCCGGCGATCGTCACCCCCATTGGGGTTGTCACCTTGTCGAGCTGCACCTCAGGATGCGTGTTGCCGTCGAGGAGCAATGTCGCAACGCCCCGTGCCGTCTGAGCGGCAAGTCGGATCGCCTCCTCGGCGTGGAATCCCACCTCGACTCCCCCTTGCGCCGCAGCGCGGATCGCGCGTAAGAAGAAGGCGATCCCACAGGCACACAACACTGTGGCTGGTGTCATCTGCTTCTCTGTAATGAACATCGTCCGTCCCATCGTGGCGAAGATCTCACGCGCTTCTTCCTTTGCTTCCTGGCTGACGGACTCACCGCTACAAAGACACGTCATCGACTCCCCCACGGAGACGGCGATATTCGGCATCGCCCGCACAACAACAATCCCCTTCCCCAACTGTCGCTTGATTTCGGCTATGGCCACGTTGGAGACCGTGGAGATCAGCAAGTGCTCTCCCTTTACAAGGGCTGGAGCGATCTGGTGCAGGACAGCATTCAACTGGCGCGGACGGACTGCAACCAGGACGACTCGTGCTGAGCGCACCGCTGCCAGGTTGTCGCCCTCAATGCGGAATCCTTCTTGCTTGAGCCCGTCTAGCAGATAAATCGACCGGCGAGTGATTGTGATCTTATCTGCGCTGATCTTTCCCGAAGCCGCTAGGCCGCGTGCAATAGCTGTCCCCAGGTTTCCGCCACCGATAATTGCAACACGATCTGCCATGATTCTCCTCCCACATAGTTCGCCCTAAGAAGCTCGCCCTAAGAAGCTCGCTCAGGGGAGCTTGCTCAGGAGAGCTCGCTCAAAGATACCAACCTGGCGTGCCGCCGACAAGGGCGAGTAAGGGATCAGCATGCTTCCCTGAATCTGCTCACTTAAACAGACAGGCTTCTCTTGGTATACTCTTCCCACCTAGCTAATCGAGAAAGGAGCGATCGTGAAACATGCATTATTTATCCTGCTGATCATCGCCGTTGCCGCATGTGTTTCTTATGTTGATTCAAGTGCCTCGGATGTGGACCCAGTGCAGCCGAGGTTTGTGCAAGCGAGTCTGGCTGGAAGCGGCGGCTTCTCCGCTTCGGCGGTGTTGTGGTTCTCCGGGACGGACGTTACTGCGCAGATCAGTGGACCGATCAGCCTGATGGGGGATCTGATGATCGGAGATACCAAAACGGCGCTTCATGCGGAGGGAACGCTGGACGGGGAAGCTATCGGTGACAGCAACACCTTGATGGGAAGCGGATGGGCAACGTTCTCTGCTCGCGGGACGCTCGCATCAGGCGATGCCTCGGGCGAGGCAATCATGCTCCATGGAGCGATAAAGATCTCCGCCGATGACGTCCAACTCTCCACGGACACAGCCGGAAGCGGCACGGGGAGTCTCTATATGGTCCTCACCCTGCCGGATCAAACGCTACGCCTGCGGGGGAAGGTGACGGGCACTGCGGGTGGTGGACTTGGCATCCCGGATGATCCACAGACGATGCAGCTTGACGCGACGGGATCGTTTGAGTTCGTTGTCGCTACGCCTGCCGCGTATGTGGAGAATGGGTCGGATCCGGAGGACTCCGCCAGTGACGATTTCTCTTGGAATACCGCTGAGTGGCCACAGGAGATACGCGATCAATTCATAAGGATGATACAGGAGGAATTGGAATGAGGATAATTCTTATCGGTGCGGGGATGATGGGACAGGCGATCGCCTACAACCTTGCCTCGCGCGACGAGGTAGAGCAAATTGTGGTTGCCGACAGAGACCTCTCTCGTGCTAAGATGGTCGCCGAGCGCCTGCGCGACACGAGAATCGTCCCAAGGAGGCTTGATGTCAGCGCTCCGCGTGCGGTGCGCGAAGCGCTGAACGGGTTCGATGTTGCCATCAGCGCTGTCCCGTACTTCTTCAATCTCAACCTGGCACAGGCGGCCCTGGAGAGCGGCGTCTCCTTCTGCGACCTCGGCGGAAACAACACGATCGTTGCTGGGGAACTCGCCCTCGATGCGCGGGCAAGAGAAGTGGGAGTGACGATCATCCCCGATTGTGGCCTCGCTCCCGGTTTGGTGAACATCCTCGCTGCAGCCGCGGTGGAGGACCTCGATGATGTGGAGAGCGTCTCCATCCGCGTCGGTGGCCTGCCACAGCATCCCCGACGTCCGCTTGGCTACCAGATCGTCTTTTCACCGCACGGGCTGATCAATGAATACATGGAACCGGCGACCGTGCTTCGAGATGGGGAGATCGTTACCTTGCCGTCACTCACTGAGTGCGAAGAGATCTCCTTCACTCCTCCGTACGAAAGACTGGAGGCGTTCCACACCTCCGGCGGGAGTTCTACGCTTCCGCAGACCATGTATGGCCGCGTTAGAAACCTCGAGTACAAGACGATCCGCTATCCCGGGCACCTGGAGAAGGTGAAAGCGATGGCCGACCTCGGCTTCTTCGACAACGATCTCCAGGAGGTCGATGGTACGGATGTTGTTCCACGAGCGCTGAGTGTGCACCTGTTGCGCGAGCACCTGTCGTTTGACGAGCCGGACGTTGTCTTGCTGCGGGTGAGCGCGCGCGGAACGATCGCTGGAGAGCCACGCGAGATCTGCTACGAGATGATCGACAACTACGACGCATCGACTGGTCTCTCGGCGATGATGCGCACCACCGGCTTTCCGATCGCACAGATTGCATTCATGCTTGCAAACGGAGAGATCGCGGCACATGGTGCACTTCCGCAGGAGACGTGTGTTCCCACGCAGCCATTTCTCTCTGGCCTAGTGGCACACGGATTGCGGATAGAACGAGTGGTGAGAAGTGCATGAGCGAGCTTATCGGCTTTGACATGGACGGAGTGATTCTCGACTCCGATCGCCCCGGCGATACCTGGTTTCGCGACTCGTTTGTGCACACACTCAGCGACTTCGATCTCGCGCCAAGCGAGGAGAACATCCGCGCCCTGTACATCAGCAATATGCGTGATAACTCAGCCGTGGTATGCAAGAAGTTTGGAATTGACGATCCTCTCTTGCTGTGGAGGCGGCGCGATGAAAACTACGTCGCCTACAAACTTGCCGCACTCGATCGTGGTGAGATCCAGCTCTTCCCGGATGTTGCTGTCTTTGCCCGACTGTGCGAGCGCTACGCGCTGGGCCTCGTCTCCAACTCGCCGCAGGCGGTGGTTGACCGCGTCATCGAGCGCTTCTCGTTGCAGGGCGTTTTCGGCGTGTGGCTCGGTCGTGGCGACACGCTACCTGCGCTGCGATTCGCCAAGCCATCCCCTGAAATGCTTCTTACAATGATGGATCGTCTCCACGCGATGCACGGCTACTACGTGGGAGACAGGCAGGAGGATATCGAAGCGGCGCATGCGGCAGGTCTCATCCCGATAAGGATCTCCCGCGATGGCGACGACGGTGATATCCGCAGCCTCAATGAGCTTCCCGGGTTCCTTGCCCAAAAGGGTGATGCGTAACAAGTGATGCGTTATCAGTGATCCGTTATGAGAGCAGAAGCATCCTTTCGCAGAGGCGCGGAGGCGCAGAGAAGAGCGGGAATGCAGTGATGAGGGATGACGATCAGTCTCTAGCCTGTAGCCTGTAGCCCGTAGCCCGTAGCCCGTAGCCCGTAGCCTGTGGACTGATGGCTCTCTTGGCGATCTCGGCCCTGCCTGTGCATGTCCGCGCGCCGGCAGGCCTTGAGAGAGCGATATGCGAACGGGCGAGAAATGGCAAAGGGGAACGCGGAGCCCGGAACGCGGAGTGAAAAAGCCTTCCTCACGCAAAGACCCCCAAGGACGCCAAGAAAAGGACAAGGCTGTACAAAGGCATTCCTTGGCGATCTTCGCCCTGCTTGCGGGCACGTACAGGCAGGCCTTGAGTGAGCGAAGCGAACGGGCGTGAGGAACTGCTTGTGCTTTTCGCAAGACGTGATGCGTGGATTGACCACGAAGGACACGAAGGATCAAGAGGAGAAGACGTTTCCATTTTTCCTTAGGGCGATTACAATTGCTGGCCATGATCACACAAGAAGGTATCGAACAGAAATTGCTTTCCAACCACCTCCATGGCCAACTGCCGGAAGGCCTCATCGCGCCCGACTATGGCTCGTACTCCATTGACAGTATCCCATCCTTCATCCGTGCGCTCTTCGGCGAGCGGGTTGAACGTGGCAGCGTTCTATTGCCGTTTCTTCCGTCCGATTTGCCGCAACGCGTCCTCTTCCTCATCCTCGATGGGATGGGCTATATGCACTTAATGCGGCTGCTGGAGCAGTTTCCCGACATGTTCCTGCATCGGCTGATCGATCGAGGGAAGATGCTTCCACTCACCTCGGTCTTCCCGGCGACCACCGCCACCGCGCTCTCCACACTGAGCACGGGAGTTACGCCGCAGGAGCACGGGATGCTTGGCTACCGCCTCTACCTGAAAGAGACAGCGGCGATCACGAACATGATCAGTCTGTCGCTTCTTGGGAGTGATGTAAGCGATAATGCGCTTGAGGCAGGGATCAATGAGAAGACGTTCCTCAAAGTTACCACGCTGTTTGAGCGATTGCGGCGGATCGGCGTTGACTCGCACATGATAATGACTAAGCACATCGCAAAGAGTGGACTATCGCGCCTTCTCTACGACGGTGCGGCGAAGATACACCCGGTGGTAAATCTGTCCGATATGCTTGTTGGAGCGCGCGAGACACTTAAAGATGCGAAAGGAAGGACTTTTGTCGGCCTGTATTGGGGGGACACCGACACCATTGCTCACGTGCACGGTCCGTGGACGGATGCATTTACAGCCGAGTTGCGGGCGATCGACGCTGCGCTGGAGCGTGAACTTTCAGGTCGCGTCGAGGACACACTCCTTCTTATCACGGCCGACCACGGGTTTGTCCCAATGAATGCGGCAGACTATATCGATATCACGCAATATCCTAATCTCTACAGCAATCTCGCTCTTCCGCCAGTTGGTGATACACGTTCCGCTTACTTGTTCGTACGCGACGGGAGGAAGGAAGAGGTTTCTCGCAGCATCGCTGAGACGTTCTCAGGTGACATCATTTGCCTGGATGCTGAGAGAGCCCTCGATTCGGGCCTATTCGGGATGGGAGAGGCCCTTCTTGCGTCGCGTGATCGCATCGGTGACTTGGTCGTTGCCTCCACCGGGCGGAAAGCCTTATACTATCCGTATAAGGACAGCGTCAAACTGCGCGGGATGCACGCCGGCCTCACGCCGGAAGAGATGCTCGTTCCGTTTGTCATCAGTAATCTGCAAGGAGAGTGACCAGATGATCACAGTTGGAAGAGCACGCGCGGTTGCCGCACTGGACATCAGTGACGGGAACACGATCGTCAACACCAAGAAACGTGTGCTGATCGGCCCAGATCAAGGTGCACCGACCTTCATCATGCGCCTGTTCACCGTCAGCGAGGGTGGCTTCAGCCCGTACCACAAGCACCCGTGGGAGCATGAGGCATTCGTCCTCTCCGGCGAGGGGATCGTCAAGGGGACCCAGGGTGAGACGGCTGTGCACTCGGGCGACTTCATCTTCGTCCCACCGAACGAGGAGCACCAATTTCTAAATCGCGGCAAAGAACCGTTCGAGTTCCTCTGTATCATTCCCAAGGTCGAAGAGGCATAGGATTGCGCGTTCTCGTGTGCATGAGCGGCGGAGTGGACAGCACCGTTGCCGCGCAGTTGCTTATCGAACAGGGGCACGAGGTCGAGGGGATCACGTTCTGGTTCTGGTCGTATCCCGACGCACCCGATTACGGGGGAGTGACCAAGTGTTGTTCTCTTGATAGCGCTGCCCGCGCTGTGGCGGAGCTTGGGATCAAGCAGCGCACCGTTGACGCCAGTGACCTATTCTATGAGCGTGTCCTGCGCGATTACGTCGCTCGCTACAGCTGTGGAGAGACCCCTAATCCCTGCGGAAACTGCAACCGCCACCTGCGCTTCGGCCTTGCACTGCAGTACGCGCGCGAAAACGGATTCGACTACGTCGCCACAGGGCATCACGTGTGCCTTTCGCGCGATGAAGCGGGCACGGTGCATCTACTCCGCGGCCTCGACCGCAACAAGGACCAGACCTACTTTCTGTACGGCCTGCAACAAGAGGACCTCGCGCACTTGCTCTTCCCCGTTGGCGAATTAACAAAGGACGAGGTGTTCGCCATCGCGCGGCGCAACGGCCTTCATGCGGCATCACTCCCCGAGAGCCAGGATCTATGCTTCGCCGTTGACGGACGTACGGACTTCCTCTTCCCACGAGGCGTGATCCGCCCTGGCCCGATTCTCGACGCAGACGGTAGTAGGCTCGGTACGCACAACGGGTTAGTGCACTACACGATCGGCCAGCGTCGGGGCCTGGGGATCAGCAATGCGACGCCGTTATACGTCATCCGAATCGACGCTGAGAAGAACGCCCTTATTGTCGGGCAAGAGGATGATCTGCAATCAGATGCGTTGACCGCGAGCGATGCGAGCTTCATCCTGAGCGAACCGCCACGCGATGGAATGCATGTAGATGTGAAGATCCGCTATCGCTCGCCAGCCGTTGCCGGGACGTTCCACGCGTTATCCTGCGATCGCTTCTCCATCGACTTCGATGTGCCGCAGCGAGCCGTCACTCCTGGGCAGATCGTCGCGCTATACGATGGGGAGGAGCTTCTCGGCGGAGGAGTGATAGATGAGCGGGGCAAGATTCGTTGAGTATGTTGGGTTCATAGAGTTCATGGAATTCAAAGGCTTTCCTTGCGAGGTTAGCGTCCTTGAGAGACGGAGACTGCCTGTCTGAGATGCTGACAGGGCTCCAACGCTCCGCAAGCAACGCCTGGTTTTCGTAGCGTGTGCAGCTTGTCTGCCACGTTGAGGTGCACGCCACAGAACAAGCGCAACGTCGGAGGCTGCCTGTCTGAGATGCTGACAGGGCTCCGACGCTACAGAAAGTAGATCATTGACAGGGCTACGGTGTTCTCCTGTAGCGGGGCAGCTTGCCTGTCCTGTGAAGTCTTACTTCACTGGGATCTGCCACGTTTGCGTCTTGAGGCTTAGCGATACGGAATGCATAATCTTTGCATGGAGCGGTGATTTGCTCCACCACGAAGGACACTGAGAGCATGAAGGTGCGGGACCCAAGAGAGTAGAGCTCTTGCGCGATAATCGCTCTTGCGTTTGGCATTTAGAGTTCTGCGCTTCGTCTCTCGTCTCGCCTGCTCACTTCACTCGCTCAAGCTCACCAGGCCCTCAAAGAACAGCCTTTCTGCCGCTCTCTTGGAGTCCTTTGTGGTGAGATAGTTTGCCCCTCCAAGTTCCGTTCTGCGCTATGGCGCTTCGTGGCTGAGTGGATGACCTACCTGTATAATCTCTGTTTGGAGGGGTGGGCGAGCGGACTAAACCACCGGTCTTGAAAACCGGCGAGCCGCAAGGTTCCGCGGGTTCGAATCCCGCCCCCTCCGCCAGATCGATCAATCAAGGAGCGAAACGTACATCCATATAGGATGGCGGTTTTCGTAGCTCGGCAGTTCATCTGCCACGTTGTTAGGGACAAAGATCTCTACAGCACAACGTTGGGCACAGGGCCGAACGCTACGTAAGATCCTGGTCTTCGTAGCGTGTGCAGCTTGCCTGCCCTGTGAAGTCTTACTCCACCGGGGGTCTGCCGCGTTGAGGCGTAGCTTACGGATCGAGCTTCCGAAGTCAACATTGGGCACGCCAGTGGAGTAAGTCTCCACAGAGTAAGCAGGGTCCAACGCAAGAATGTGCTCTTCGTAGCGTGGCAGCTTGTCTGCCACGTTGAGGCATACCACACAGCAGAAGCCCACAACCTAACGCGGGAGGCTGCCTGTCTGGGATGCGGACAGGGCTCCGACGCCACATAAGCCTTCCTATTTCGTAGCGTGGCAGCTTGTCTGCCACGTTGGCTCTAACCCCACGAACTGCGTGAACTCTACGAACCTCACCCCCAGCATCGCAGGTTGACCGATGCCCAGGGGCATCGTAGAATGTACAAACCCGGAGGGGTAGTCAAGAGGTCCAAGACAACGGTTTGCTAAACCGTCGACGGGTTCATAGCTCGTCCGCGAGTTCGAATCTCGCCCCCTCCGCCAGTTTACGCGCCCGTAGCTCAGTGGATCAGAGCGTCGCACTCCGGATGCGAAGGTCGGAGGTTCGAATCCTCTCGGGCGTAAAAGCGGAGCGGCCTGCAGACCCGTTCCGCTTTTACGTCTGAGTGGTGAGAGGTTTTGTGAGTTCGGGAATGTGAACTCGTAAGCTGTCCGAAGGACAGCCGAGGTTACGAATCCTCTCGGGCGTATTGTTTTGCGCTACTGGGCCGTGGTCTCATAGGCCACCTAGAGTATTGATCCCACTTTGACGATAGCATGGCTGTACCCCCCCCAAAAAAAACAATGCTAGATCTCAAATACTGCGCAAAGACGTCAGGCGGTAACGAGTGATGAGGGATAAGAAAGAACAAAGGCATTCTCGCGCAGGGGGCCTGTCTGAGTGGAAAGAGCAGACAGGGCAGAGGGCGCAGAGAACATCGAAAGACAGGAACAATGATAGAAAACGAGATACAGACACTTGTAATGCCGGGTTGTCCCCCTCAGCATTCCAGCGGCTCTGCGGGAGAAAAGGATTTGTAATCTTGACTGGATCTGCTACTTCCGCAGGAGAAGAAGAATGATATCGCGCAGAGACGCAGAGGAGGAAAGAGGGTTATTCACAGGGACAGGAGACCAAGTACCTCTTGCTGCTAGGCAAAGATCTGGGCTTTTGGGCCATGAGGACTATAATCGCCTCCAAGATCGTTGCAATAATGTAGGGAAACTGCTCAACGCGCTGATCAACTCTCTGAAAGGGAAGGAATGGCTGTGCCAAAGAACCGAGAACCAAGCACTAGTGACCTGTCACCAAGCACCAACAACCAGATTCCAAGAACCAAGAAAGAATCAGGGATTATGGAGTAGGTGATACCAGATTGGCTCTGCTATGGGATCAATGGTAAACTAGGAACCGAGAGGTGGATAATGATGGATAGAAAAAAGACGCTTATCCGTGAGGTGGAGGACTTGCCCACAGTCTTTCTCCAGGAAGTTCTCGATTTCGTCCGATTTCTTAAGGTCAAGGCAACTCAAGACCATCTACAAACCGCTCTCCTCAGCGAGTCTGCCTTGCGAAAGGATTGGTTAAAGCCGGAGGAAGATGTGGCATGGCAAGGTTTGTGAAAGGGGATATAGTCGTGGTCCCGTTTCCTTTTTCGGATCTTTCTCAAGCCCAGCCGCTGAAGAAAAGCAAGGGGATTGATGCGGCACAAGACGCGAAATTGACTCCTTACGTATATCAGGAGGTGATAACATGGCACAGCAGATTGTTTTTCGGGCGGAATTTTTTAGGGAAGGAGACCTCTACGTCGGTCTCGCTCCCGAGCTCAACGTCTCTAGCTTTGGAGAAACACTAGATGAAGCGAAGGAATCGCTCAAGGAAGCAGTGGACGGGTTCCTTGAAGAGTGTGAAACCATGGGCACCCTTGAAGATGTGATCGAAGAAGCTGGATTTGAAAAGACGGGTAATCAATGGCTTCCTCGGCAACCGATAGCAGCCGAACTTTTGACTGCAGGGTAAATTGATGTCGACACAGAGAATCACTCCCATTCACTACCGGCGTCTAGTGAAGGTGTTCGAGTTGGATGGCTTTACCTTTAAACGACAGAAGGGTGACCATTTGATCTTCACAAAACCGGGAGTGAAGAGGCCAGTTGTCATCAAGAAAAGCCCAAAAGAAGTCCCAGTGACCCATATTCTGACGAACCTGCAGACAGCAGGGATTAGTCGTGAGCGATATTTCGACCTTCTGAACCAGACGAGATGATTAGATCTGTCCATTGTAGTGAGGAGTAGGTCATGGAAAGTGAGTAGGAAATAGGAGATGACGGAGATCAAGATGGACAGTGATCAGCAGATCTTGCGAGAGGCTGAAGAAGTTCTGCGGGTACATTTGGGTCCGGCCAAGGCAACCCGTTTTTGGATCGCTTGGAGCGGCGGAACTGGTGACTACCTGCAAATGAAAGAGACACTCTTCAAAGGAGAAACGGTTGATAGCCTTTATGATAGAATTCAAGGGCTAAAGAGCGGGACAGAGCCTGGTCCTGCTGAATGAGATTAAGAATTTGGGGGGCAGTAATGGGGCGTAGGAATGAGCGATGAGATGTATCTCCTTCCACAGCTCACTTATTACCTATTACTCATCACCGGTTCTCTGTCACTCATTACCTATCACTGATGACTCATGACCGATCCGTAGATGAGGTTGGCAAATGGGCAGGAGCGTTTAAGAATGGTGATGTGGAATAGAAAGAACGTGGCAGACAAGCTGCAACGCTACAAAGAAGCGATGTTCTGTATCTGCGGAGCTTTCCGCACATGGTTTGTTTCCTACGTTGGCCGGGCTTGCCCATGTTTGTCTTTTGCCCTAGAGGTTGGCTAGCTGCATGGACCCAACGATCCCAATAACTCAATGAACCCCTGCCCCGTGCAATCACGACCAAGACGCCTACTTCACGGGGCAATGAACCCCACGAACCCAATCACCCCACAAACTCTACGATCCCTAATACACCGATATTGCATGGTGATGGCCAGAGGCTCTCCCCAGAATGGTCGAGATAATTTCGGAATCTGACTTGATTCGCAGTCATACCTATTGCTAGAATCTCAGCGGAGGTGATCACGATGGCAGCACCTGTCCCTTTAGAGGAGCTTGTCAAGAAAGTACCAGAGGAGATAAGAGTCAAAGTTTACGATTTTGCGAGCTACCTCCTTGAGAAGCACCTTCGGGAGGAAGACCGAGACTGGAAAGAGTTCTCCTTAAGAGAGGCTATGCGCGGTCTTGAAGAGGAACCCCTCTATACTGAAGCTGACCTTAAGGAACGCTGACGATGAAACCAGGGAAGCTGGCTTTGCTTCGATTTCCCCGGGCAAACCTTGAAGAGGGCAAGCTACGCCCAGTTTTGTTGATTGCGCGGGTGCCTGGGGAGTACGCAGACTGGCTGGTGGCGATGGTTTCAAGTCACCTGGAACAGGCAATCCCGGGTCTTGACGAAGTGATAAGGGAGGAAGACACTGATTTTCTGCCCTCCGGCCTCAAGCAGTCAAGCGTGATCAGGGCAAGGCGATTGGCTGTAGCTAATGCAGAACTTCTTCTAGGGACAATTGGCGAGATTTCTAGCGGACGATTGGTTCGTATCCGTCGCCACATTGCGGATTGGGTACTTGAAAGACCTTGATTTCCGCCAAACTTCTGTCTTGGTGTTTGCGTTGCTTTGAGGCCAGCTTGCAATCCGCAACGCTGGAATCCGTGGAACAGCACATGGATAGAAGAGACAAGCAAGAGTCGAGACAGAAGACGGGAGTTGCTGTCCTTGCTTCTTGGTTATGGGACAGCGGAAGGAGAACGGGAGGGCCACTGGAGGTGGTGATCTAGTGGGATTCGAGGATCTAGACGTGTGGCAGCAATCGCATCAGCTAACGGTTGAGGTGTACAAGCTGGCTCGACAGTTTCCTGCAGCGCAATGATGTCGCGCAGAGGCGCAGGGGGCCTGTCTGAGTGTGAAGAGCAGACAGGGCAGAGAATGACAAAAAAGAAGCCTTGGTGTCTTGACTAAACCATGCAGTGTGAATGGTTTAAGCAGTGCTTTTCTCAGCGTCTCAGCCCTGTCTGCTCTTTCCACTCAGACAGGCCCTCTGCGGGAGAAAAGCATTTGGTGGCTCTTACTGGATGTAGTAGCTTCGCGGGAGGAGAATAGAAGAAATATACCTCGCAGAGGCGCAGGGCCGCAGAGGGGAAAGAAGCTTTTGCTTATTCACTAAGTGCAGTGTGTCAATGTTCAAGAAAGCTCTTCTCAGCGCCTCCGCGCCTCTGCGGGAGAAAAGCATTTGGTGGCTCTTACTGGATGTAGTAGCTTCGCGGGAGGAGAATAGAAGAAATATACCTCGCAGAGGCGCAGGGGCCTGTCTGAGTGTGAAGCACAGACAGGGCAGAGAATGACACAAGAGAGGGATATTTCACGGGGCGGGGATCAGTGCAATGACAGAAAGGCCACCACTTATCAGTCAGCTCCTGGGGCGCATGACTAAAGGGTTTGCAAATTGAGATCTATGCTGGGAGAATAGTCATAGGCACTTGCAGTAGGCGCGAAGCATAAGTCCCGCGTGAGAGGAGGAGAAAATGCCCAAGACAAGCGTGGAGCTTCCTGAAGATTTGGTGGAGGCAATAAAGCTTCCCCCTGAAGAGGTTCCGATGAGGTTGAGAAGAGAACTGGCAGTGCGCTTGTACGAGAAGAGGTTGCTTGGCTTCGGCAAAGCTCGCCAGCTTGCGGATATGACCATGTGGGAGTTCCAGCAGCTATTAGGAAAGGAGAAAATACTGCGAAGCTATGATATGGAGGATCTCGAGAAAGATTTGGGAACGTTGGAGGAGTTCGACTCAGAATGAAAGTTGTGGTGGACTCCTCGGTCCTTATCAGCTTAAGCGCAATCAGCCAGCTTGAGCTGCTTCGCAAGAGGTTTCCCGAGGTTACGATTCCTCAGGCAGTGCAGCAGGAAGTTGTGATCGAAGGGAAGGGACAACCAGGATCACGAGAGGTTCAAG
>Ga0208771_1000425_pt1 | contig 25806 bp, 20 predicted proteins | sample AntAceMetag02UKX_FD_184775 | JGI IMG/M metagenome (GOLD analysis project Ga0208771, IMG submission 184775) | Saline lake microbial communities from Ace Lake, Antarctica - Antarctic Ace Lake Metagenome 02UKX (SPAdes) (version 2) | ecosystem: Environmental > Aquatic > Non-marine Saline and... | reverse complement strand
TTACAGGAACATATAATTTGCCACCGTTGTCTCAAATTATTAAGCAAAAACATGCCGAAACATGTTATGCATAGAGTATGTTGTTACCATGTATTATTGAGCGGATACAGAAATTACTAGTTTCTAAACAATAAAATTCTTGCACAATCTTCCTTCGGCAGATTTTTATTATAGATCGAAGATGCGCCGTATTTTTTTTAGAGCATTGATCCACCCAACAAAACAGCGGACAGGTTCGCCGAAGAAGAATAGGCAAAAAAATTCACGCCTTTGATAACAGCCATTAATTAAAACGAAGGTCGAGATTGATACTCTTCGAGTACAGGAATCGAGATCAAAAAATAAATTGATTTTTTCTTGATCTAAATCTCGACCTTGATCTTTTCTAATTTTCTAAACGGTTTTTTCAGTAAGATTCAGTGTTTTCGGAGTTTTATTTTGTGCCTCGCCGCCCTGGGATTTCCGTGAGCAATTGGTACTCATCTCACAAACAGAAAAAATCGCATACAATCCAAAAAATTTTCACAAGTAAATAACACTGTAAACTCACCTTTTCGTACAACTTCCGGATACCAGGCTGCTCTGTTCGCCAATCTCTTTTTTTTAAAATCCAATTCAATTGTAAAAGGTGAATTCCATTTTAACGGTTTAAATTCTTTCAGTCGGGCTAAAGCCTGCTTCACTCCTTTTTTTATCAATTTTTTTGATTTATTGGGATGAAGATTTAAACTTGCTTCACCGATTCCTTGTTTAACTGCGACGGTTTCAATGCCAGGGACGAGCGTTTTTGCCTGATCACAAAGCGCCTGATCTCCTGAAACAAAGATAATCGGCACATCATAATAACCTGCAATCAAAGCATTCCAACCCAATTCGGGCAGGGATGTTTGATTGACTCTTAAATCAAAAATATCACCATACATTGTATGAGCCAATGTTCCGCTGGCGGTCATTGCTTTAGCATGGTAGCCGATACATAGTACAGCAGTAAAGCTTTTATCAATGCCCTCCATCATGCCATACGGTCCGTTAGACCAGGCGCGAACTAGCCGAGCCTGCTCATTTAATCTGTCGGGAATAATATTGCGCGCGCTTCCGTGGGCATCGCGGACAATAATATCAGTAGCGCCTTTTTCAATAGCTGCTTCAATTGCAGCATTGACTTCATCAGTCATTATTTTTCTAAAATATTGGTAGTCTGGATTTTTGCCGCCTACTTCGTCCCAGTCAATAACTCCGGTGATACCTTCCATATCGGCGGAGATGAAGAGTTTGAGGTTGTTCATAAATTTTTCCTATATGTTTTTTTTTTAAAATTATCTAATAGAGTTTGGAATAAATCAGTGAGAATATTTGTATTTTAATAATAACAAATATTGTTTTAAATGTCAATGAAAAATCTTTGCCCACTTATTTCACTGTTCTGTTTATCAAAAGTTAAGCGCAGAGATATGTTTGGGTGTTTTAATCCTATATGGTCGGATTAAGAAAATAGTACACTTTAATCTCGCAAGATGCCATGTTGCGCTAGTTGCGACACATTAAAAAAACACGTTCCTAAAATCATCATCCATTTTTACAGGTCTGCCTTTTTCGTTGATAAAGACTCCGATCATTGCGGCTTCAAATATTTGTACATTTGTTTTTTTGTTGAAAATTTCCTGCTTGAATGTCATACTTGTTCTGCTGGATTTGACGCCTTCCAAAGTAATTTCAAGCTCATCTCCTAAAAATGCAGGCGCCAAATATTTAACTTTTGCTTCAGCTATGACAATAAATTTACCTCGCTTGATATATTCATCAAAAGGCAACCCAGCTTGTTCTAAAGCAACAACGCGCGAGTATTCACAATAATTCAAATACACAGCATAATTAACATGACCCTGTGAATCAAGTTCATAAGATCTAACTTTGATTGTTTGTGAGAATTTTTTCATAACCGACTCCATGTCATTTAATACTCTTTTTAATTATCGTTCCCCAAATACAACAACCCCATCGACTTTAGTCGCTGTTTATCCAATTCTCCTGTTTCAATTTCTTCAATATAGCGCTCAAATTCTACCGGAAGCGCACCCAGGTTTATATTCCCATCCAAAGTTTTTCCTTGAGCAAGCAATTGAGAAATAGTAATTTTAAGATAGAATACCTGGGGAAATATGTTGTTAATTTCCCGATTTTCAAGTTTGATGAGTGTATCATGCTGTACATTTTTCAAACTAATCGCTACCATTGCATTTTTCAAATCTGCGCTCGATAGCTTCTCTAATTCTGAATATATCTGAGCCGAATTTAATTCTTCACAATCGATTGGATCAAATTTGACCATGAGACGACCTGAAGTTATAATATAAATATTTTCAGCCTTTTCTAAATCGACGAGCATATAACCAGACTCGTAATCAGCTTCATTGAAGCTGGTGTGTTCAATTGATCCGGAATAAACGACATGAGGTTTTATTTTAATATGCCTATGATAATGCCCCAATGCAATATAATCAAACTGAAGCTCTGGATTTAATTCAGGATCTCGGATATGCTGCTCATTAAATTCACCCATGGAAAAATATTTCTCTCCTGCCCACGACCCATGAGTAACAAGAACATTGTATAAACTTCCATCGCTTATTTCTATTTGCTGAAAGGCAGATTCCAGTTCTTCTGTCAGAGAACAATGGGGAATACAATGTATGTAACAATCACCGATTTGAAATTTTTCGTACTTACTTTTATATGCGGCATAAACATTTGGAAAAAGATCGATTGCCTCAAAAATAGACCCTGTCGCCCGGATTTTTGGCGTTGAATGATTTCCGGAAATAATAACAAAAGGAATGCCGGCGTCATTTATTTTTTGAATACCTTCAAGCGCTACTGCAATGGCGCGATTTGTCGGTCGCGTAGAATGAAAAAGATCACCAGCATGGACCACAAAGTCAATTTTTGTATTTACAATCACGTCGATTAAATAATTCCAGGCATTATAAAAATCCTGTTCCCGCTGATTAATTCCTGTTTTGGGATCGATTTTGTTGTAATCAGAATAGCCCAGATGCGTGTCAGAAAAATGAATAAATCTCATTTAAAATTCCTTTATCTAAAAATATAAATAATTCTGGTTGCAAATTATGTTGGTCGTTTTGTTTTAAAAATCAAATTTAATAAAAATATTGTTTTAAAACAACTAAAAAATGCACATATTAAAATGTGATAATTCCTTAAACGATTAATTTTTCCTTGACTCTAATGACTTAATTTTTTATATTGAGCGTCTTTTAAATTACTTATGCGCCCGTAGCTCAATTGGATAGAGCAACGGACTTCTAATCCGTAGGTTCCGCGTTCGAGTCGCGGCGGGCGTACAAAAAAGCCCCTTAGGTTTTACTAAACTTAGGGGTTATTTTTTTGTAAAATATAAAGTTAGCCGAAATCTCTTCCGAGTCCCCTTTTGATTCTGTTTTATTCAAGTTTATCCCATTTTACCCATTTTTATAAAAGTTTGGACAATATTTGGACAATGGAATTGTCAGTTGGCAGAATTTCGATAAATTTGTTCTGATCAAATATTATTTAAACTGCTGATAATACGGATGTTAGGCTATTTTGAATATTTTATGTTTTTAATTGCATCTAACATCTTATTTATCATCATGTTAGCTGATTACAAAAAATTAATAAAAAATACTTGACTCCCTGGTCGTCTATACATATATTATAAATAGGGACGATAAAAATATATCCAGCCAACCGAAAACCCCAAAAAGAAAACCGACCAGAAAAGTTTAAAAAATAGAAAAATAAAAAAAGACTTGACTATCGATTTGAAGTCCGTATATTATAAATAGGGACGCCCAACACAACTGCAAAACTCACAAAATAAAATTTGTTTGCCCCCTCGTACTGCATTAGGCAATTATATTATTAATGAACCCCCTTTATATTATAAATTTTTGTTAAAATATTAACATTTTTTTTAACTTATTTAATTTTTTTTCACATAATCCTAAAACGATGCGATTCTGACGTAAAATTTTTGTTATCTGCTTCGATTTAAATTATTCTATCTTCTTGTAAAGCATTTAGTGGGAACATTATGACGTCGTTTTTATTGTCAATGGGTTAGAGTCTTATTAAAGAAAACTCAAGTTTAAGGCTTTGACACATTCACAGTTTTCCAAATATCTCTCAAAAACAATTTGAATAAGCAATCCAATAAAAATATTTAAACTAAATTTTACATTTGACTTTTTAAAATAAATAACATATCTTATTCCAACGCGATAAAACTTTTATAAAATGAATAAATTTTTGAAACTATTAATTCTGATTGTAATTTGATATGAAAAAATAAATTGTAATACTAATAATTTCGAGGGAATAATCTATGAGAAATGCAAACAGTTTGAAAATTCTTCTTATCTACAATCCTAATGCCGGACACGGTAAATCTAAAAAAATTTTTCCCGAAGTACAACGTTATTTCAAAGAAAAAAATATTGAAATTGATACTCGGCTGACAGAACGCCAGGGGCACGGGAAGGAAATAGTCAGTGAAGTAGATTTTGGATCTTATGATGGCGTTATCGCTGCTGGTGGAGATGGAACTCTATTTGAAGTGATCAATGGATATTATCGAAACAACTCTAAAAAACGAATCCCAATAGGAGTGCTGCCAACTGGTACGGGAAATTCTTTTTCAATTGACCTTGGATTGGGAGTGGCAAAATGGAAAGAAGCCATTGATTTGATAATTTTGAACAAACCGAGGAAGGTGGATGTTGGTTATTTTAAAGCGAATGAAAAGGAATATTATTATCTTAATATTCTCGGTCTGGGATTTGTATCAGATGTCGGCAAAACAGCAATCAGATTTAAAGGTTTGGGAAATCTATCATATACTATCGGAGTGATCTATCAAACTATCTTTTTAAAAACCCATCAATTAAAAATTGAATTGGATGGAAAAATATTGGAGCGTGAAAATGTTTTTGTTGAAATTTCCAATTCACGTTATACGGCAAATTTTCTTATGGCGCCAGATGCGAAAATTGATGATGGCTATTTAGATGTAATAATTCTTAACAAATTAACGAGAAGAAAGCTGTTAGCCACCTTTCCCAAAATTTTTACGGGCGAACATGTCAATATAGATGAAGTCGAGGTATTTCAGGCAAAAAACATTCGCATCGAAACCGATGTGCCAAAAATATTAACGCCCGATGGTGAGCTTTATGGGACAACTCCGGTTGAGGTAAAGTGCTTACACCAGGCAGTGGAGGTGTTTGGTAGATGAAATATATAATTTCAATTTACATTTTGGGCGTTGCCGCGTTGGTTTTTGGACTCATTCTTTTCTTAACGCTGATTTTTACTTTTATCTTAAAACCTGAAACTTACGATCCATGGATAAAAAAATTCCTCCATTTATTTTTTAAAGCAATTCATACCAGGGTAAAAGTCGAAGGTAGTGAAAATATAAATCCCAAGAGTAGCTATCTTTTTATGTCCAATCATGTCAGCATGTTTGATATACCTTTGTTGGGAGGCTTTATCCCTAATTTTGTCCGCGGAATAGAGGCGGACTATCAGCACAATTGGCCATTTTATGGCTGGGTGATGAAACGGTATGGAAATATCACTATTCCACGTGAGAACATCCACCAATCAATAACCAGCATTCGCAAGGCAGAAAAAATCATCAAAAATGGAAAATCAATAGTTATTTTGCCGGAGGGTCATCGCACGCTTGATGGCAAACTTCGCACGTTCAAAAAACTGCCCTTCTATTTAGCCAAGCAGGTTGGAGTTGAAATGGTGCCAATTGGTTTGTCTGGCTTATTCAAATTAAAAAGAAAAGGCAGTTGGATTGTCCGTCCCACTACTTTAAAAGTGAAATTTGGTAATCCGATTTCAGTGGAACAGATGGAGAAACTTTCCGTTATAGAGCTTCGTGATTTGACAAAAGATAAAATTCAGGGATTGATTGGAAGACCATGAAAGAGTCATCATTTTACCCATGAATATATTGTGCATAAGTCTAATTCCTTTATCATTTGAAATTATATATTTCTTGATTTTATGGGACAACTTTATTACATTAGATGAAATATGATTGAAAAATATATAAATGAAATCATTCAAGGCGATTGTTTAGATTTATTCAAAGAAATACCAGATGATAGTATAGACGTTACTTTTGCAGATCCACCATTTAATCTGAAGAAAAAATATAACAGCTATCGGGACAGCCTTGAATTTCAACAATATTTGGATTGGTGTGAAAAGTGGATAAATGAAATGGTAAGGGTGACCAAGCCGACAGGTTCAATATTTGTTCATAATATTCCGCGTTGGTTAACTTATTATGCAAATATCTTGAATAAAACAGCAGATTTCAAACATTGGATTTCATGGGATGCTCCAACAGCGCCAATGGGAAAATCATTACAACCAGCGCATTACGGAATACTTTTTTATGCAAAAAATGCGAAGAAAAATAAATATTATGAAATACGCCACCCGCATAAAAGATGCAGAAAATGCGGTTTTCTATTGAAAGATTATGGCGGAAAGAAAAGTTCCCTACATCCCTTCGGCCCACTCGTATCTGATGTTTGGTCAGATATCCATAGGATAAGACACAATAAATATAGAGATGACCATCCCTGTCAATTACCGATCCATTTATTAGAACGTATAATATTAATGTCCTCTGATGAGAGTGATTTGGTACTTGATCCATTTAGTGGAACTGGTACAACTGCAATTGCTGCAAAAAAACTTGGAAGGCAATACATTGGCTTTGAAGTTGATGATAATTATGTTCAAATTACGAAAAGCAAACTTGATCAAGAAGAGGCAAATTCTAAAATAGGTAATGTTTGGGTAAGTTTTTTTCTAAAAGAAGCCATCACTATTCGAGATAAAGATTGGGAAGAATTGTCTTCGTATTTCTTTATTCCAAAAGATATAAAAAAAATTGATACTATTAAAATCAACTTTAGCAAAAATGTTAATATACCAGATAATGGTAGCAAAAGTACATTACCTTTATTCGATAATACCACATCGAATAGTAATAAATATAATGAAGAACTGTGTGTAAACTGCCAGCCTAAATAATATTTACAATTTTTATTAGATTTCAATAATTCTTCATCAATCTATTTCTACGATTCGGATTTGAACCTGATTGAAGTGTAGAACTGCTAATTTGACATTATAGAACTATGATTAACCAGTCTAAAAATTATCCCACAAAAAACAATCCTATTGCAGATCCAAAAGCAGTTGTTGAAAATAACGATGTCCGTTTCACAATTTTAACACCGCATCTTATCCGAATGGAATGGGCTGAAGATGGTAAGTTTATAGACAATTCAACGCTGGTCTTTATCAATCGCCAATTGCCTGTTCCTAAATTTGATAAAAAATCAAATGGGAATTGGCTGACAATTGCAACTGAAAAATTAATTCTAAAATATCAGATCAATAGTGGAAAATTTTCCCGGAAAAATCTTTCAATAGAATCAATATTAAATGATAAATCAGTTATTTGGCATCCTGGTAAGGAAGACACCGGTAATTTAAAAGGTACGATCAAAACGCTTGATGAAGTAAAGGGGGAAGCACCATTGGATCCGGGTTTACTTTCCCGTAACGGCTGGACATTGATCGATGATACCAGATGTCCCCAGTTTGATAATAGCGACTGGCAATGGGTCAAACCTGGTCCGAAAAAAGATTATTTGGATTGGTATTTTTTCGGCTATGGACACGATTATAAACAAGCGTTATTTGATTTTACCCGGGTGGCAGGGAAAATTCCTTTACCACCTCGTTTTGCTTTCGGTGTCTGGTGGTCGCGCTACTGGGCTTATACGGATCAGGAATTAAAACAATTAGTGCATGAATTTGAAATGTTTGACGTACCGTTGGATGTGTTGGTGATTGACATGGATTGGCATGAGACGTTTAACCTGAGATGGTGGAAAAAGGATCGGGATCAAGCTGGTCAGATTGTTGGCTGGTCAGGTTACACATGGGATAAAATACTGTTTCCAGATCCGGAAGAATTTTTATCCTGGTGCAAAAAGAAAGGTTTAAAAACCACGCTCAATTTGCACCCGGCCTCTGGCGTACAACCACATGAAGAAAAATATCCTGAAATGGCGCGCGCAATGGGAATTGATCCAGCTACTAAAGAATATGTTCCGTTTGATATTGTCAATAAAAAATTTGCTGAAAATTATCTAAAAATACTTCACCATCCTTTTGAAAAAATAGGAGTCGATTTCTGGTGGCTGGATTGGCAGCAAAAAAATACAACCAAAATTCCGGGAGTAAATCCGACCTGGTGGCTCAACTACGTTCATTTCACTGACATGGAAAGGCAGGGCAAAAGACCGCTAATATTTCACCGCTGGGGCGGATTGGGAAATCATCGCTATCAAATTGGATTTTCCGGGGATACGGTTTCAGTCTGGGAATCACTGGCATTCCAGCCCAATTTTACGGCGACCGCTTCCAATGTGTGTTACGGATATTGGAGTCACGATATTGGTGGACATTTGTACGGTGAAATTTCGCCTGAACTTTATACTCGTTGGATTCAATTCGGAGTCTTCAGCCCGATCTTAAGAACACACACATCGAGAAACCCTGATGCAGAGCGCCGTATTTGGGCGTACCCGGTGGATTATTTTCTGATAATGCGGGAAGCATTTTTGTTTCGCTATGCTCTCATCCCATATATTTATACAGCAGCGCGTCAGGCTTATGAGACCGGTGTTTCGATTTGTCGTCCCATGTATTACGATTATCCTGATAAGGAGGAAGCTTACCAATTCAAAGATCAATACATGTTTGGTGAAAATATGCTGGTCGCTCCGATTACAGAACCACTCGCTTCAAAAAGTATGTTAGCGACAAAGTCCATTTGGCTCCCACAAGGAAATTGGATTGAGTGGTACACCGGAACAATATTAAAAGGTTCTGCTAAAATAGGACGTAAATTTGCCATTGATGAAATTCCAGTTTATGTGAAAGCTGGTGCTATAATTCCAATGCAGCCAAAAATGCGACACACCTGGGCAAAACCTGTTGATCCCCTCATTTTAACTATTTTCCCGTGCGAGAATGGTGCCACTCAAATTTATGAAGATCAAGGGAATTCATTGGGCTACAAATTAGGAGAATATTCCTGGACACCCGTTCGGCATACTAAATTTAAAAATGGAATTAAAAAAATAGAAATATTCCCTGTCGAAGGAGGTTATCCAGAAATGCTCAAAAAGCGGAGTTATGAAATTAGATTGCCATTAACCTTTCCGCCGGAATCGGTAAGCTGTAATGAAAAAATGATTTTGTATTCTCGTGAGGAAAATGTTGTTGGCTGGAAGTATGATGGTGATAAGCTTCAAACAATAATAAAACTTCCAAAATTTAAAACAAGTGAAAAAGTTGAAGTGGTGGTCAAAATTCTTGATTCTTTACAGGGAAAAATGCAACTTCTCAATGGAGTGGTCGGTAAAATAGCCAGGTTTAAAAGAGTAATGCCGCTGCTGAATAGCCTTTGGACAAAAGAATGGTCGCCGGATATTTTGATCGAAGCAGCGCAAACTGGAAACAGAATCGGACTTCATCCGGAAAATGCACTGCAGGAATTGGAAAAACTTGAGCGCGATTTACCAGAAATTTTGAGACAGGTTGCTGGGTTGAAAAACGTGAATCGAAAAATTGTGAACCGAGCTCTGGCGCATTTGAAACAAAAATAGGTATAAAAAATATTCTTTGACATAAGTGAAATCTTTTTGTATATTAACTCAAATTTATTCTGGAGTATTTAATTGAATCTTGCGGAGTTAATAAACCTTGAATACCAGTTATTAAAAGATAGCGATATCAATCCGGTCGTGCTTCGTAAGAGAGATCGAAAGATTGGACAGGAACTGGCAATTCAAAACTTGAGCAGATGTGAATTGTTTTTAGGATGGCTGAAACGAGTGCAAACTTTTGATCACCATTCACCAGGTCATTTGTTGGAAACCGGGCATCGCTGGTTTGGATTCTTTTTGCTGATATTGGGCTTAATGATGGGAGGAGCAACGGCAGCTTCTGTCTTATCATACGATGGGTCAAGTCCGGTAAACGTTGTTCATTTTTTGGCGGTAATTGTTGGAGTTCAATTAATCATGATAATTCTGTTTGTACTTAATTTACTGCCAATAAGTATTAAAAAATTCATTCCGGCGAGTGGAGATTTTTACAATTTTATTCGTGAATTAAGTTATCTTTTCAGCCGTCTGACTGCTAAAATTTTCAGCCACCTGCAAACAGATCAACTTGCCAAATTATGGTTCGATTTGAAGCAATTGAAAATTCGCCAGAAGCTATACGGATCAATTGAAAAATGGTTTGTGATTGGATTGACACAACGATTCAGCCTTGCATTTAATCTTGGAGCGATGGCAACTTGCCTATATTTAATTTCCTTTTCAGATCTGGCATTTGCCTGGAATACGACACTACAAATCAGTAGCGAATCGTTTCATAAGATCGTAAGTTTGATTGCTACCCCCTGGTCTTCTTTATTTCCCGATGTTGTACCTTCTCTGGAATTGGTCGAAGCAAGTCGCTATTTTCGTTTAAATGCTGAATATTTACAATCTCCAACTTACACAAACCTGCCACAAGTAGTCGGAGGCTGGTGGAAATTTTTAATACTATCTTTGATTTTTTATGGACTGTTGCCGCGAATTATTATTTTTAGTTTTGCGAAATTGAAATTAAAAAATATTTTAACCAAACTCCCCCTAAAATCTGCAGATTTTGAATCACTTTATGATCGGCTTACGCGACCGCTCGTCGAAACCCAGGCAATTAAACAGCAGGACCCAATCTCTGAAGTTGCCCTGACTGATTCAAAGCTGACTTTAAATTTCAAAAATAAAAATTGTACAGTGATAAAATGGGCTGATTTAGAATTAACCGACAATGAACTTGCGCAGATACTTAATTTTCGTTTTGGATGGAAAATTAAAGACAAATTAATCGCGGGGAGCCTTGATTATGATTCTTCGGACGTGGCGACTTATGAATTAATTAAAGGACAAAAGGAACAAAATCCGATATTGATACTTGCTGAATCGTGGGAGCCACCAACTGCAATGATTCATTTTTTAAAAAAGTTACGAGAAACGACTTCTGGTAATCGACAAGTAATTATCGGATTAATCAATTCAGATTCCCCAAAAAAATGGCAACCGCCCTTACTTTCAGACTTAAATTCCTGGAAAAAAGAACTGGCAGCATTAGCTGATCCTTATCTGCGAGTTGAATCAATGGTGGAGGAAGCATGACTTTAGATGTCCCCAAATTCACAGTTATTGGAAGAGTTAATAAGGGAAAATCGAGTATTGTTTCCACCCTATCAGAAGATGATTCTGTTATTATTGATAGAAAACCAGGATCGACAAAACATTGTCTTGAATTTCCCTTTCGAGTTGATGGCAAAACGCTGATGATTCTGATTGACACTCCAGGTTTTCAACAGGCGCCGCGGGCTTTAGCATGGCTGATAGCAAATGAAGGTTCAGTGAGTAATCGCCGTGAGGTGGTTGAAAAATTTGTTCAGATGTTTAATTTTACGGAAGAATTTATTGATGAATGCCGGCTATTAAAACCAATTTTGGATGGATCTGGAATTCTTTATGTTGTTGATGGCGCCAAACCGTTTCGGAAAAATTATGAAGCAGAAATGGAAATTTTGCGCTGGACTGGTCAGCCGAGAATGGCGCTTATCAATAAAATCGGGGATGATGATTATTCTCAAGAATGGCGTCCAGCATTGGATCAGTATTTTAGTGTGGTGCGCAGCTTCAACGCACATTACGTTGGATTCAAAGATCGTATCAGATTGTTGGAAGCTTTCCGAGAACTGTATGAACCGTGGCGAGAAATTATTAGTGTTTCGATTGATCACCTGAAATCCGAATGGGAGCGGAGGCAAAGGGTAGCAGCCAATATTATTGCCAGCCTGTTAATTGATGAATTGACTTATGAGCAAGAAATAACTATTGGCAAGACTGAAAATCCCCAAGACCACAAACACAAGATTGAAGCCCAATTTCATGATTACCTTCGCAATCGGGAACGTAAGGCACGAAAAGCAATCGAACATCTTTACCAGCATTTAAAAATTGAAACTGATGAAAGTGAATTAGCTCAACCCGTCTTTGAACAAGATTTATTTGCAAAATCCACCTGGAACGTGCTGGGACTTACTCCAAAACAATTAATTGCACTTGGTGCTGTTGCAGGTGCAACTGTAGGCGGGATTATTGACGCGTCCGTTGGCGGCGCTTCGTTTATGATGGGGACTTTACTCGGTGGAACAGCAGGAGCAGCATCCGTTCTCTATTTTTCGACCAAGCGTTTTGTTTCAATTGACAACATAATAGAAATGCTGCAGGGAAGCAAAATTGTTCGTATAGGTCCTCATAAGAATCCTAATTTTCCCTGGATTTTACTGGATCGGGCACTGCTTCATTATAAAAACATCCATGATCTTGCCCATAGCCGTAGAGAAAAAATATTTCTTCAATCGCAAAGCAAAGATCAAAGACTGGTAACAAATTTGAATAGTCACCAAAGAAAAGAATTCAATCGGCTGTTTGTGTCAATTCGTAAAAAAAGAATGCGAGATAATGTAAAACTCCAAATAGAGTTGGAGAAGATGTTAAGGGAAATAATTAGCGATTTATAATAAATTGTTTTTAACAACATTTCAAATAGTTATCTTTCCGTTTTTCTTCATCCTTAGTCTGCCCGCCTTCCAGCACGCAATCCTTATAGGGTCAAACCAGGGAAATCTCGCCTCGTTCGCGCAGATATTTTCCGTCTATGGTCAATCCAATACGGTTGCGAAATCGGGTGTAGGAATTGGCAAGGAAATTTTTGTCGGAGATGTACTCAATGAATGTGCTCGTATTAAAAATCCAGTGGGCTTCAATTTCGTCAAAGAATTTTTCTTTAATTGTTGGATCAGAAAAAAGCAATTTAACCAGTTCTCTATCGGTTTTCCAGGCGCGGTCAATAACCTCCGCTTTAATCAATTCTCATTCATCGTCAACAAAGCGAGAATCAGTTTTAAGAAGTTCAGTAAGCTTTTCATTAAAAGAAGTGTTCATAGGAAATTTTCCGTTTTTTATTGTCAGTTTATTTTTATATTTTACAGAAGCCATCCGCCAGGTTGTAATTGTCGTCATCCTAATGTAAATTTATAGTAATGTTTGAGTTGCCACGACCTTCAGGTCGTGGATCCTGAAATTCCTACTACACCTTTAGGGGTTTTAACCCCAGAATATTTCAATAGTGCGGGATTAAAATCCCAAATAAAAATTGACAAAATTTTTATCCACAAGATAAATCTCATGGCAATTCAGGAATAAAAGCACAAAGGACCCTTATTTTAACGCCAATAGCCAACTGGCGGATGTAATCGGTATTATACAAAATCAAACATTAAACCGAATACTCAAAACATCCCCATCCTGCACTATATAATTCTTCCCTTCCAATCTGAATGCGCCATTATCTTTTACAGCTTTTTCTGAACCAGCCTGGATGAGATCGTCACAAGAAAAACACTCCGCTCGAATAAACCCGCGCATAAGATCGGTATGAATCGCTCCTGCTGCTTGCACAGCCGTATCACCTTTATGGATAGTCCAGGCGCGGACTTCATCGGAACCCACTGTAAAAAAGCTGATGTAGCCCAGCATGTCATAAGTAAATTTTGTCAGTCGATCGCGGGCAGACTCTTTTATGCCCATTTCGTCCATAAACATTTTCGCATCATCTTCATTCTCCAATTGCGCCAGTTCCATTTCAAAATTACCAGCAAATTCGATGACATCGTGTGATTTTTGAATCGAAGGGATTAAACCATTACCGTTGCCAAAATTATCTTCTCCTGAATTTAGAATTACTAAAAATGGTTTTTGCGTCAAGTATTGATATCCCCTAATTACCTTCTGTTCATCCCTATTTAACTCTAATGTACGAATGGGTTTATTTTCATTCAAATGAACTAAAATTTTATTTAATGTCTTTTCTTCAAACACAAGCTCATTGGTCTTTTTGCCGCGCGAAAATTGATGCGCGATCCTTTCCAATCGTGTCTCGGTAAAAATCAGATCAAATAACAACAACTCATCACTGATCAACTGAATATTTTTGACAGGCGAAACGTGTCCATCTATGTCATCTTTGAAATTTTTCACAACCAACGCCAGCGCATCCATTGTTTTTACTAAATTCAACAATTCACTGGAGAATGTGCCTTCTTTCGCTGACCCAGCAGAAAGTCCCACAAAATCTATTAATTCAATAGTTGCAAAAGTTGTCTTTTTCGGAATGTACATTTCAGCAAGAGCTCGAACTCTCTCATCACCAACTTCAACTATCGCAATATTTGGTTCCGCCTTTGTATTTGAAAAGACATTCACTTCAGCTTGTAATTTTGTAAGTGCATTAAAAATCGTTGTCTTGCCTGAATTCTGTAATCCAATTAAACCTATCTTCATTTTTCGATATCCTTTACATTTTATTTTCATATATATGAGCTGATTCTAAAAAGGAGTTAGCCATTAATTCACAAATTTTTGTCACTAATTCTCTTCCTAATCATCTAATAATGAATTAAAACAATACTATTAAAATCATTAAAATATTTACAACAGTATCAACTAATATGTTCCCAACTCTTTAGCTAAATTAACTATTCTTTTGAAATCTTCCAGACTCACCGAATCTGGCACAGAGTGATCAGAAGAAAAAATATAGCCACCATTTTCTTTTAAAACTGGAATCACTCTCTGCATTTCCGCTTTAATTTTTTCAGGTTTATCATAATGAACAGCATTAATTCCACCATGCAGGACCAAATCTTTCCCATATTTTTGTTTGAGAACAATAGGATCCATGCCCGCTTTAACTTCCAATGGATTGAGCGCATCAACACCTATTTCGATGAATTCAGGAATAAATGGATTCACATCTCCGCAGGAATGAACATGCGCTTTAATACCCTTTTCATGCGCCCATTCAACTGCCTGCTGATGATACGGTTTTAAAACATCGCGGTAAATTTTGAGTGAAAAAAACTGGCTATGTTTATAACCCATATCATCCGGAAACGTCATAGAATCGAATTCATAACCAGCTTCCCAGATTTTGTCAAACAGTGTAAGATGATATTCAAGGAGAAATGAAACCATATCCCGGCACCATTCAGCATTTTCGACCATTGCGATCAACATGCGCTCGGTGCCCACGATCCATGAATGAATAATATCAAAGCCAAACCACAAATGCGCCTGAATCCAGTAACCCTTTTCTTTCCAGTTACGATAATTTTTCTTTAAATATTTCCAATCGATTTTATCTTTTGTGGGTTTCAACTTATTTTTTGCAATGTTCCATTTATCAGGATTGGTGATTTCAAAGTCCAGAAATTCGGGGGTTGAGGCAGCATGTTTCCACTGTCTAAAAACTGTGCCCCAAATATTTTTATAAATTCCATACTTTTCGGTTTCTTCAATGATTTCGTTCTCATCCCAGGGACCAGGACTTACGGTAATATCAGCAACATGATCAAGTCCGAAATATTCAACAAAGTTCATATTCTCAGGCATGCCTTCCCGGTGCCAGCGTTTTATAGTTGCATCCCAGGGACTATCAATAATCGGAATTCGGTCAGCTTCTTTAAAATCATACATTTTCTGGAATCGTTCTTTGGTTGTTAATTTCTCAACTTTCATTTTCACCCATTTATTTAAAGCACGATATATGAGGCACCTAATGTTAAAAGCACCAAATCACAAAATACACATATCAAACAAAACTCAAATTCCAATTATCAAAAACCAAAACACTGCAAATCAAATTAGTTTGGAATTTTGAATTTGAGAATTGGAATTTATTTGGAATTTGGATATTATTGTTTGTGATTTATTAAAGGGTGTTTAAACAAGTCATCATAACTAATTGATATTATTTGCTACGCATAGTGTAGTTCTATTTTTTCAATGAAGCAGTATTTTATTTAGATTCTATGTCAATTAGCTTTGATTTAATGGGAATTCATTTCGATTTTATTATTTCTGACATGGATTCCCAGTATTTTACTTGGATTTTTTTGATTTTTAAATTTTTTTTAAACACCCTTTATTAGATTAGATAAAATGAATTACTTTTTTTATCTTTTTTAAATAATTTGAATTACCTTGCCAACGACCCCATCGGATCCCACGGAGGCAGCACCACAGGTTCTGTGTCCAAAACTTGTAAAAGCTCAGGTGATAAATACTTTTTGCTAACAGCAACTTCGTACAAATATTCATCAAACCATTTATCAGTCATCAACAAATATCCTTTATCGCCATTTTCTTTACCCCAGGAATTTTCCACGCGCCATTTAATGGGCTTACCTGAATCATCAACATCAACACCAGTAAATACCATCGCATGAGTCATTTTGCTATGCCCATAGTCCAGGCGACCGGCTTTATCCAGTTCAAATTTTGTTCCCAGAACTAATTCGTAATTGTAAATCTCAAAGTCAAGAACGCCTAAATTCTTTTCCATCATCGGTCCCACATCGCAGCCGAACCATACTGGCTGCTCGTCTATGATCATTTGCTTTGCTTCATTTTTTAACGTTTTTAGCTCAACGTTCAAATAACGGACAGGATGTCCACCCACAATATTTCCGAGGTACTGCACGGTGTACATTTTTTTAAACGGCTTATCTTTGGTTGGGGCATTAATCAGGCAGACCATATCGTCCAGATCCAGCGCCACGTATTTATCAAAAAACTCTTTTGGCGTGATGTCTCCATGGCGCTTAAATTTTTTATCTTTATCCCGCCATTCCCAGAAAAATTTGGCAGGCGGTTTCCCCAGGTGAATACAGAGCATGCGATAAAACTCATTCAACATTTCTTGCTTGTTCTGGCGAATGGCATCCGGACTTTTTCCTTGGACGTGTTTTTCTCGAATGAGCCGAGCGTATTCCCGCAACTTGCCAATGAGCAGATCATTCATCGCATAAGAACTGCTGCTGCTCTCAGTCTCGGGCATCGCGAATTTGGGTACTACGCCATATTTTTCAATCAGGTTGACAAACATGTCCCATTGACCTCCGTCAGAGAGAGGTTCGGCAAGCAGCCACATAACAAGCCTGCCGTCCAGGGGTTCATTCACTGTCTCAATGATATTTTCAAGAAAGTAGTTGGCTTTTTCCAATTTATCCCAGAACATCAAATAGGACTGGGAAAGTTCAAATTTTTCCAGATTCATCTTTTTCATAGCAGCAACCCGAAAGCTGTTGAGACCAGCAAACAGCCAGCATCTTCCGCTTTTTTTCTGATTAGTTGCTTCCGGCGTTTCAATTAAATTTGAAAAAGTATGGTCAACGCTGTTCACTGTTTCACGGCTCAACGCCACCGCGCCAATACCGCTTTTAGCAACTGCATTTAGCGCAAGTAAATTCTTGGGATCACTGTCAAATGATTCTGAAAATTTCTGTACATCTTCGTATCTGATTTGTTGATTCATAATTTAGATTTCCTTATATTTTACTTTTTTCATTATCCCACACGGACTATATTAATGGATTCATATTTAAAATTTTTTTTGTTTTTGAAAATAAACTGGGTTTTGTTTTGAATTTTGGATATTGAAATTTATTTGAAATTTATTTTTTGGAATTTGTTATTTCAGTTTCTATTACCTAAAACAACATAGCTCCAATTATTTTTATTCTAAACCCTCATACTCCTTTCTAACCACATCTGTACTATACTTACTTTCCAGTCTTCTGATTATAAAATGCCCTCTTGCCATATTTTGAAAATGAGTGATGAAAAACGTATTTATTAACGCACCGCCAACTGCGCCGATAGCCGGGATCGCCATAGCCGCCACTTTTTCGGATACCACAGTTCCGAATCGCGATGCAATTGCTGAAATGAATTTAACCAGCACTGGCGCCCCTTCTCTTGTAATTCCTTTCTCTGTAATAAATTTTGTTGCATCAGAAATCAATTTTGAAAGGGACAATCGAACAGCATAATAACCGGTCTCTGTTGCATCATCCTGTTTTGATTTCCCGCCCAGTGCGAAAACCTGGAGACAATTTAATTTTGCTTCCGTCGCACTCAAATCTTCGCCTTCACTGCGAGCGATGTCTGCAATGGAACGAAGCATGATCAGGGTTGATGCAGGCAATTCAATTGTTATGGCTGACAATCCAAATGCGCCGCCAGTCGCGCCAGTGGTTGCAACAGCGATCTTGTGAAAGAAATCATAAGACTTTTTTGAACTCTTGCTGTCTAAAGTTAGCATGGCAAATTTCAACGCCTTTTCTAACGACTTTTGTGAAGCCAGATCCACTAATGCTGACCATTTTTCCGGAAGCATTTTAAAACCTTTTTCAATTGGCGTGGCTAAAACATCGGTTAATTTTGCAGCAATGCCCGGATTTTCCAGCAGGCTTCTGGCGTATTTCAGGTCTTCTAAATCTTCTTTCGTCATTTTCATTTAAAAAAATCCATTAATTTAATTTGGCAAAATAATTCAAAAAGTAATTGGTGGGTAATAATTAGAAAATTTTTTAATTATTTTGCCATATAATTATTTTGCCAAAAAAAAACCAAGTAGTTACTTTTCAACTGTACAACATTTAATTCAATATCCGCTCTCGCTTCGGCATTGGGATCTGGTCACCATCTTTGGCTGCAACAACATTGGGAAAGATAACGCTTGCTTCTTTTTTTAATTCCTCAACATCCGAATAAATTTGAGAAAAATGGGTTAAAACAAGTTTTTTTGCCCCGGCTTCTTTTGCTAAAGTCCCTGCCTGTTTGGCTGTTAAATGACCGTACTCGAATGCCATCTCTTGCCGGTCTGAAAGATAGGTTGAATCACAAATCAGCATGTCCACATTTTTTGCCAACTCAATCGCGGCATCACAAAATCTGGTATCTAAAATAATCGCAAAACTCTGCCCCGGTCTTGGATTAGAGACATCTTTCAACGTAATTGTTTTTCCATTACTTTCTATCTTTCCGTTATTTTGTAGTTCCCTGATTTTCTCCCCTTTCAATCCAGCAGCTTCCAATTTGTCAGGAATCATTGTGTAACCATCTTTTTCTTGAACACGATAACCCAAAGCTTCAATTGTATGGTCCAAAAATTTCGCTTCAATGCTATATTTTTCATTTTCAAACACAATACCTTGTTCCTGAATCGAATGTGTGTCCAATTCAACTTGAAAATGATAAATTGAAGCATCCCGCAAATTTTCAAAATATTTCTGTCCCGAAGCCGGATAATAAACTTCAACAGGGTGAGTAACCTGATCCAGAGAAATACGCTGAATCACCCCCGGCAGTCCCAAACAATGATCGCCGTGAAAATGGCTGATAAATATTTTTGTGATTTGCGATGCTGAAATACCCGAAAAAATCATTTGGCGTTGTGTTCCTTCTCCGGGATCAAACAGAAACCCATCATCGTCCCAGCGCAAAAAATAACCGTTGTGATTCCGTTGCTGCGTTGGCACTAAACAAGCAGTTCCGAGAATATGTAGTTTTCTGGTTGACAATTTTTTTCTTTGTTGTTAACTTAAATAATTTTTTGCCACGAAGACTCAAAGACACAAAGTTAAAAATACAATTATTAAAATAAACATTACCCAAATACCTTTTTATTGTTTCTTCGTGTCTTGGTGCCTTTGTGGCAATATCTTTTAAACTTAAAAAATCATATTGCCGCAAAATGTCTGGCGTCCTTATACCAATCAGGGGCTGAGAAAATCGCGGGTAAAACATCTTCCGGCTCATTAACATAAGTCCACATATTGTTATGTTTTTGATCCATAAATTGTTCTGACACACATTTCTCTAACAATTCAATACAGGGGTCATAAAAACCGAGCGTATTTACCAATATAATTGGATTCAAATAAAAGCCAAGCCGTTTACAGGTAATGGCTTCGAACAATTCTTCGAGTGTGCCAGTTCCGCCGGGTAAAGCAATAACCGCATCAACGTCTTCAATCATTTTCTTCTTTCGTTCTGCCATATCTTTTACAATTATCAAATCAGATATTTTTTTATTTGCCCACTCAAGATCAACCATAAAACGTGGAATAATTCCGACTACCTTACCCCCAAAATAAATTGCACCTTCTGCCAATGCACCCATTGAACCAACAGCGCCGCCGCCGTAAACAATAGTAATTGAATTTTTAGCAAGAATCTCTCCAAGTCTTTTTGCATCCTGCTGATAAACCGGATTAGCTTGACGACTGGAAGCACAGTAAACACAGACTTTTTTTAATTCTGTATTAGACATTTTTCCCTTAAGTTTTTTATTTTCATTCTCATACTTTATACAAACATATATGGAAAACTAGCAGTTGCAGTGGCAGCCGTGTACATTATCATTTATACTTTTTTTGCAAAGAAATCTACAAACATTTTTTAACCGCTAATTTCGCTAATTGCGCGAATTATTTCTTTTGTTTTTCATTAGTGAAATTCGCGAAATTAGCGGTTTGAATCTTTTTAATTACAGCTTACAGCGCTAATCATATATCCTTATCCCAGTAACATTTCATTTAAATTCTCATTAAATGGCGCTTTTCTGCCGGGACAATTTTCACGAGGACAGAGTTGACAGGTAATGTATTCGATACCCTCGGAAAAACAAATTCCGGACAAAGATTTATTGGGAATCATTAAATAGCTATCGGCTAATTTTACTCCAATCAAATCTTCAACATTTCCGAAAAGTGAAAACAACTGTTTTTGCTGTTCAATATGCCAGACACCTTCCGCGCCTGAACCGGGGCTCATCGACGGTAATTTTTTTAGGGCATATTTCTTTTTTATATGATCAAAAAGAAAATCAACACTGGCGCTTAATGCCATCTCTTTAATAACATCTACCCAATAATGTTTCAAAAAATCATCTGCTGGAATGTCCAAATTTTCTAATTCATTCCCACAGGTTGCGATAAATGGAAATACCCTTTCGACCTTATCCAGATTAGCGCACAAAACCCGGCTAGTAAATTCAACGCCTCCAATGTTTACCGTGTCTCCATTTCTGGATTCTATATAGCATACTTTGTAAATTGCTTTTGGTTTGATTAAAGGCGCCACCGCATCAAGCAGCTGTTCCAACTCCCTTGTTTTTTCACTTTGCGGCTTGATTCTTAGTTGCTTAAAAAGAAGCCCTTTATTCAGTATAAATGATATTTTGTTAAGTATTTTCATTTTCAAAACAAGTATGGTATAAACATTTTCGTGTTTTTAATATATTGTACGTAATCTCCAGCAAATTTGTGGCTATTTTCTATTTCTTCAAATTTTGCCGTGACTGCTAAACTGACGATCACAAATAAAACTAAAATAGATGTTATTAGTGAGATATTTTTAAAATATACTCCCAATCCCAGATATAACAGTGAAGCATACATGGGGTGACGAATATATTTAAAGACACCTTTTCTGACCAGTATTGTAGTATGTTCGAATTTACCTTCTGAGCTACCTGTTGTTTTTAGCAGCCTGAATCCATGAACAACCAAAAAAATTGATAGAAATAAACAAAGCCATGAGAATATTTGTAAAGTTGAAAAAGGATTTGTAAACCAAAAATCTATATTCAACAGGATTAGAGCCAAATTTAATTCAAAAGCAAAAAATCTGAAAAATCCATAAGAACGTATATTGCTAAAAGAATCTCTTGAGATAAAAGTAATCCCAATAGAAGCAATGATAAAGATAATTAATTTGATGATCATCGAGAGGGTTCCTTATTTTATTATTTCATTATTTAAATAACAATTCGGAACAATTACACTCAATCAGCGGTAATCTGTGTCCAATTTTAATATGCCTGAACTGTCACATACAACCTTCAACCCTCTAAAAACTTCCCATATCCCACATCAACTTCTGATTCCCCATCTCTTTTCATAATCAAATTGCCCCGCAGAAATGTGGCTTCAACAATTGCCCCAAATTTAACTCCTTCAAACGGCGAATACTTTCCTTTACTGTGCATATTTTCTGCTTTCACAACCTGGTTATCCCACAAATCAATCAACGTAAAATCCGCATCCTTCTCTTCATCCAGACTTCCTTTATTTTTTAAGCCTGTGAAAATAGCGGGATTGGTGGAGAGTAACCTAATTGTTTGCGATAATGTTAAACGTCCTTTTTTAAAACCTTCAGAAAATAAAAACGGCACACGATGTTCAACCCCGGGAATACCGCCGTAAACTTCCCAAAAATTCCAGGACGACTTTTCTTTGATAGGATCACAGCCAGCGTGATCTGTGGTAACAAAAGAAATTGTACCTTCACTCAATCCGTCCCAGAGCGCATCCCGGTCTTTTTTCAATTTAACTGGCGGCGCAGTTTTTAGAAAATTAGAAATCTCTTCATTTTGAAAATCCTTTTGGGTGAAATAAAGAAAATGGGGACAGGTTTCAGCAGTAAATTTCAAACCTTCAAGTTGTGCTTTGCGGACCACTTCTAATCCCAATTCCGAACTGAGATGAACAATATGAATTGGGCATTTAGTTTTTTTGGCAATCCGTACCATCGTGGCAATTGCTTTTGCTTCGGCAATGTCGTCTCTTGCTTCACAATACTCTCGCCAGTTATTTAAATATTTACCTCGATTTAGACTGAGTTTATAAGAGATATAATGTTTATCTTCAGCATGAACTGCCAACGGCTTGCCTGTTTTTTTGATCGATTTTGCAGCGAGAAGCATTTCTTCATACACCAGGTCACGAAAACCCTTCATTCCGGAAATCAGGTATGCCTTAAAGCCTACAACATCTGCTCTCCCCAGGCTCAGTAACTCTCCTTCTTGATCATAAAAAGGATTATCAAAATCTTCACCGCGAACGCCTCCCCAAAATGCATAATCCACCCAACTTTTTCCCTCTATAAATTTACGTTTTTTAATAAGGTCTTGTATTGAAGTTACAGGCGGCTTTGAAGTACAGGGCATATCAACGACTGTTGTAACTCCCCCATACGCTGCTGCCAATGAACCGGTTTCAAAAGTTTCATGATGCTCAAATCCGGGAGTGTTAAAATGGACATGGGTATCAATAGCGCCAGGTATGAGCAGCATAAAATTTCCGTCATAAGTTTTCAACTGGGGCGGAAACTTTTGTTCAGGGATTTCTTCTTTAAATGCTTCCCATTTTTCTTTGTCGGAAATATCCCGCCAATCTATTTCTGTATCCAGGCTCGGTTCAATGCGCTCAATTTTTGAATTGAAATAGATATCCACCAATTGCAGACGGTTTTCTCTGGTACAAATAAAAACGTTTGTTAAAATTTTTAAAGGTTGTGTTTTCATCGTTTAAAATCCCTATCTAACCAAAACCATTCTATTAATCAATCTCTCTTTTCTATTTGTCAGGCTGTACAAATAAATTCCGCTGGGAACTGCATTGCCCATTTCATCACGCCCATCCCAGCTTATTTTATGCAAGCCAGTTTGTAAAATACCGTCAAATATTTTGCGCACCCGTTGTCCTTTGATGTTGTAAATAAAAAGACGTGTTTGCTGAGCTCCATTAATCTCGATTGGAATTGCTGTTGAACTATTGAACGGATTAGGATAATTTTGTAACAGCTTCATTATTTTGGGAACAGATGTGGGTGTTTTATTTTCAACTACACTCTGCTCTTCATCGAGATAATAAACAGTCAATCGCGGGTGATTCATAAACCAATCATCTTCATTATCTTCAAAATAAAAATACATGTTGTGAGGATATGTATCAACTTTTTCGTAAAGCAGACCGCAATTGCTGTCAGCATAATCCACCCAGGTTTGAATCAACTCTGGCGGGAGTTCTACAGTCCCATCAAATTTAATTCCTGTGCCATCGCCTTTAATGGTGAAGCTGGCAATTGGATCGGAAGCTATATCTGTAGCGCCTTTACAGCCGGGAACTTCCCAGGGAAGTATATTATGCTGCGCAGAATTCCAGGTGACTTCGTTATCTGATGCTGGATTATAATTAGTTCCAGTTCCCTCATTCCAATTTTTAAGTATTCTGTAAATGGAGATGTCAGCAACATGAGAACTGTTAGTGTTGTCAGTTACGCCGCCGACAAAAATAAACGTCAACTTTCCACCAATGATCTTTTTACCAGCAAGATATTTTTCCAATCCCTTAAATTTAATTAGCCCCGAATTCCACCAATATAAATTCCCGGAACTGCCGGTACCCTTTTTACCAAAATTACTGTCAGGATATTTTTCATAAATTGCGGTGGCTTCAGTTTCACTGTATGGCGCACCCTCAATTTCCAATCCATTCTGAAAAACAATCTCCCGATGTCCATCCGCTTTAATTGGGAAAACAGCTGTATTGCTATCATCAAATGCAGAGCATAAAGCGCGTGCTGCAAAATAATGAGTAACATCAGTATCTAATCCGTTAAATTCATATTCCAATTCCTGTGTTTCATAAACTGGATTATTAAAATCAATCTCTGACTGTGTGGAATGAAAAATTTGATACATCACATCCTGATCTGTTTTTGCTTTCCACCAGGTTACCAATACTTTTCCCGGCTCACCTGGAAATGCCAGGGCTTCAGCCACACCGTGAAATTTTCTTGCCATAATTTTGTTTCGGAAATTAGAAAGAATAGAAGGTCCGCCTGAGTTTGCGTTACTCATTCTTTCAATGTGAAGTTGAGAGCCGTAGAGAGGCATGGTTATATGCCTGGCAAATGTAATATTGCAAGTCCGAGTCGTTGCCATATTTCGGAAAACATCTGGGATATCCACGATACTGTAATTATGAGCTGCCAGGTCAGTATATGGATTGGGACAGTTTTCAAAAATTTCATCGTACTCAAAGATAGCTTCTGTCTGATCGCCATGTTCACCGCTGCGGTTCGCGCAAATGCCGCCCTGTGCCATAAGCAGGAATTGAATACCGGCACAAAAACCTATTGTGGGTCTGCCTGGATTTCGCAGTAAATCAATGTATGAATTTAGGCTGCCATCGTAAAAAGGTACATCAGAAGTAGAGCCGCCTGGGATGATAAATGCATCAGCGTTGATAGAATCCGCCCGTTCTCGTGAGGCATAGTACCAATTGTCTGTCACAAGATTCACATTTTCGAAGCCTTTATAATCCGTAAAAGCCGGTATTAAATCTGGAGCTGAAGCCGGCTTTGCTCCGTATTCAACAGTATAAATTATAGGTTGAGAAAATGAAATTGTTGACAAAACCAGTAATAATAAAAATAAGCACACGAAACGAGGTCTCATTAAAAAATCTCCAGATTTTAAAAATACTTAATTGGTGAAAAAGTCAAAAATATTTCCCAGCGCACTGGTTTCTGCTCGATACATTTCTGTATATTTACACCGGGTACAGGTTACTGTGGTAAACTTTTTATTCTGTACATCAAAAACTTTGGCAAATCTTCCGCCAGTTGCGCGAAATACATCGGCTTCATATTCTGTATTTCCGCATTTGGGGCAGGTATATCCGGGATGCTGCATTTTGAATCAACCTAACGCAGACAAGCTGCAAATTAAAAATGAAATATCCAATAAAGTGGATATAATTATTTTTTTTGAACACTGTGCAAGAAATTAACTTTTTAGACATTAAGACATTGAATCTTTCTTTCTTTGGCAAAATAATTTGCATGAATTTGATAAATTATTCAG
>Ga0208771_1000423_pt1 | contig 25858 bp, 18 predicted proteins | sample AntAceMetag02UKX_FD_184775 | JGI IMG/M metagenome (GOLD analysis project Ga0208771, IMG submission 184775) | Saline lake microbial communities from Ace Lake, Antarctica - Antarctic Ace Lake Metagenome 02UKX (SPAdes) (version 2) | ecosystem: Environmental > Aquatic > Non-marine Saline and... | reverse complement strand
CGGACTCTCCTTTGTCGGCGCTTATCGTCTACGGATAGTTTTTGTCGCTCTCTTTCTCCTCTCGCTTATCTTGCCGCTTTTCGTTTTTTATCAAGCCCGGATTAGCGGTTGGCGGAGATACCTGGCTGCGATCGGTCCTCCGATCTTTATCCTTCTGGTCTATCTCTCCGCACTCAAGGTCCATCCCGACTGGCATGAATGGTCGGTTCGACTGAGCAATTCGGAGCAGGTTGTCCGCCAGACAATTAATCTCCCGGCGAATCTCAAGAATTATCGGTCCGTGGATCTGAAGCTGGACCTGGTCTCGGGACCGAACCGGCGCTATGATATAGCGATCTCGATTGATGGAGAGGTCGTCCGTCGATTTGAGGGAGGGCTGAGCCCTGATCCCGCGTCCTGGGTCCCTCCGGACAAACGGAGGGCTTTCCCCATTTATCTCCGGACAACAAAAAGGAAGATGCCGGATATCCGGCAGTGGTATACGGTGCCGCTCGATATAAAGAAACTGGAGGGAAGGAGAACAGTTGAGGTTGAGATCCGATTCTATCCCGTTGAAGAAGATGAAGCATGTTATGTGGATCTCTTCGGAGATTACAGTTTCGGCAATAGCCGGGATATTTTTGAAGGCCCTACTTTCTCCAAGTCCCCATCCCGGCTCTCGCTATATAAATATCTCTTTGATGATGATTGGAGGATCTGGGAGGAGTTCGCGGTTGCCCCTACCGCGGGGGAGAGTTATGTCGGTTCCGGCAAGTCCCGGAGCGATGATCTCTCTTCCCGATCGGGGATCCAATCCGGGGTTTTTCGGGTATTTCTGGAACTATCCCGCCGGAAAGCCCCCCCTGCCGGTTTCTCGGTGGCGGTTAAGCATCAGGATTATCTGACCGACAAATCAATCTTGGCGGATTACTATAACCTCCAGATATGGGAGGTAAATCCCTGGAAGCGCAAAAGTGATTATATGTTATTGGAAGCTGCTCACGCCGCCCCGGATAAAGAAGGGGGATTTAATCTGGTAGTCTACGCCGATACCGATCGGGATGGCAAGCCGGATAAGCTGGTCAGCCAGTCCTCGTATCTCACTGCGGAGAAGAAAGGGGAATGGAGTAGTTTTACTTTTATTACCGAGGAGAAAAATATCTTTGTCGGGCTAACCTGGCCCAAGGGATCGAAAACCAGAGTTTATTATGAGCGACTTCTCTGGCCCGACGAGCTCTTCCCCGAGACCATGTTCTACCGGACCGGACCCAATGCTCCTACTGCGTATCCGGTGTTGACGAATATGCGGTTGAGGTTCCTGAAACAAGAATAGTAATCAGAAAGCCTCCGCTTCCCGCTGTAGCCGCGGTCGCTGACCGCGGACCTGAAACAACCGGCCTGCCGCGGTCAGCGACCGCGGCTACAGCGTCCGGTCTCGATTTTCCGGTGTCATTGTGAGCTGCCGAAGGGCGCGCGGCAATCACATCAGCCCAGCCGGGTGAGTTTCTCTGATAACCGATTACTGTTTACTGATTACCGGCACTTCCCATCTTCCATATCTCCACCGGTCCATCACTGTAAACAAGTTCCCCCAGCTGATTAAACTTAACCAGGCCCTCGGATGGATACCGATCTCGTTCAATCTTCCCGATGTAGACATAGCGAATATCATACTTATTAAGCAGGTGGATGGCGGCATTGAGATTGGTGGTCCGGTAAAGGAGTTCAGTATCCTTCTTTCTCTCCCCCGGCTCCTTCCAGTCATTACGCCATCCTGCCTCATGATTTGCCCAACCGATCAGGATCGGGAGTCCGGTAAACGTGGCGACCCGGGAAGCCCAGTGGTACGCCTGTGATTCCCCTCCGTCATGATTTCCCATATTGCCGGCTTCCAGGAGAACCGGCTGCCCGGTGATATTATTATTGATCCACTCGATCGCCTGCCAGTCATCCTGATCCCAGCTCCACTCAATCCATTGATTTTCCGGCGGCCGGTGGGAGATATATTCAATTCCGTCTAATGTATAGGGCAGATGAGGAGTATTCCGGCAGTTGCGGATCCTTTCTCCCGTCGCTCCCAGGGGAAAGAAGAGCCCGGCCGTGATGAACAGTCCGACGACTATCTTCCAGAAGAATTTCCAACCGGGGGTATTGATCAATAGCTTATTGATGAAGTAGACGGAGTAGACCGCGGCTACCCCCAGCAGAAGCCAGACATTGGTATAGAGCTTGAATATCGTGTTCATCCGCTCATAGCCGCCTCCTTTATAGTGGTCGGCCAGGAAGAAGAACTCGCAGAAGATAGTCAATCCGAAGGCGACCAGGGCTAGGATTAAGGGGAAGTGTTCACCCCTGTCAAGCGGGGAGAGGAGAAGGAGGAGGGCGGTCAGGCCGAAGAGCAGGATCATCAGGAGGACGGCCTGCCCGAAGAGTGGTCCCGGACCGCTGGCTATCAGGATAATTAGAGCCGCGATCAAGAAGAAAAAGAAAGGCCTCCGGGATATGGCTCCGGAGGACTGGAGGTTAAGCTTGCTGATGTGGGATATGATATATGCCGCCTGGAAGAAGAGATAGATTCCGAAAGCGACAAGAAAGAGGCCAAGGGGGGTTCGGAGAGAGACTAAGCCGATACCTCCACGTTCGTGACCCGCCTGTTCACTGATAAAGTTGAGATTAAACGGAAGATAAAGAATAAAGCTGAGAACAACCAGTACCAGGGCCGGAGCGAGAAACTTGAGAAATTCCGTGATCTTCTCCGGGAGAGTTCCCTCTACCGGCAGCCTTCGCCACTGGTTATACGCCAGGATAATTATCGCGACAGCAAGGTAGACAGGATAGTCCCAGGTGTGGGCGCCCACCAGACATCCGATCATGATTGAGAGGACCAGGAGTCCTCCTATCTGCCGGAACCGGTTTCCCCCCAGCATCTTCCACCCGGAGCCGGATGAGAGCGCCAGGTTGAGAAGAAGATTGAGGATTGCCATGTTTATCAGGTAGGTGATGACATAAGGGTGAAGATCGCCATAGGTCAGGCTGAAGCTGGGGAATTCAGTGATCGGGTAGTCGAGAATGGTGCCGTCATCCTGAATCTGCACCATAACCCGGGCGCTATCAAAAGAAGAGAAGTGAGTGTAGCCCTTTTTCATTATCTGGGTGACTCCATTCAGATTTCCGATCAGCATAATGGCGCAGAGTGCCAGTATCCCGTAGGACTTCTTCCCGGTCAGATTGTAACCGATTCCGAAGCAGGCCAGGATAAAAAGCGCATAGATCAGGGCCAGAGCCATGTTGAAGAATGTGGTGAGCGGAATAGGGATGAGCTTGTGGAGAGTGGAGACAAAGATGAAGCCATAGTAGTAGTAGTTCATGATCTTCCCGGCCATCCAGGGATCAAGCGGGGGAAAATAATCGGTCCGGTCGATACTGTTTAGAAGCGCGTAGTCCATGAATCGCTCGGTTTCGGGGTCGATATTGGGATTGAGCGCGACGATTAAGAGCAGAACGATCAGTGCGACCAGAAAGATAAGCTCGATCAGGAGAAGGAGCTTGAATTCCTTCTTCAGAAACGCAAGCAGTTCTCCCCGATTCCTATATCCGGCCCAGAGCGAGAGACAGATAAGACAGAGCAGTGAGAATATTACCGATGCCGTCCCGAAAGGAAAGATCTTCAGGCTGGATAAAAGCCAGGAGAGAAAAGTGACCAGCACCAGTCCGACCACCCGGGAGATCGAGTACCCCCGGTCCTTCAACCCGGGCAGGATCGAGAAGAGGAGGGGAAAGGCCGCTACCCCCAGCACCGTAGAGATCAGCCAGAGTATAATTATCTGCAGAAAAATCATAAAGGTAATATAGTAGGAGTCCCCTAATAATAACAGCAAAAAATAATTGTAAAAGGAATTGTAAAAAACAAAATGCAGCAAGATAAAAGCATAAAGATAGCCAGTAGTAAATAATGATAGTAATAACTTGTGGCCATATCTGGCCGATCGGCCAGATATGGCCACAAGTATGCCAAGGAGGGAATAAACTTTGGATTAATTGATATAGAGCTTAATAAAATTAAGGCTCATGATAATAGGTTGGATTAATTGATATCCGGGATTATCTATTTAGTGTGCGGAGTGAATAATCCCGGAGAATCCATCAATTTGAAAGTATTTTTAGCTTGTTCAATGAAATCCAGAGCTTTTTGTTGAGCCCAGTCAGCGGGTAATAACTGAACCGGGAGATGGGGGTCTCGCGCGGCAATAGTTTGATAATCCCATAACAGTGAACTCAAGAACCGTTTTCTGAGCTGCGATTCAGGGAGATCAGTCTTGTCCTTATTGTTATGAATCTGCCTGAGTCGATCCGAATGAATTATTACCAGATCTTGGTATTCAGAATTTATCGTCTTGATTCTCCAGAAACTTTGGGCTACTTCAACCCCGTTAAGTCCTCTGAATTTTTCAACAGTCATTTGGTATATACAATCGGATAGGTCCATCTTTCGAGAGAAGTGATTTATGAGGTTCCCAAAATCATAAGGTGTGATCCAGATACTTCGCTGAACCTTCCCGAATCCCAGGGACTTAAGGTAGCTCCTTAGATATCTCCTTGCTTTAGCCCTCTTCTCCGGGACATCAAATATTACTACCCGCCATTTCTCATCCCAGGTTTGTCGGGAATGCCATCCTGCTTTCCGATGAGCTCGGATTGCATTTTTTCCTTTCTCGGTGAGGTGAAGATAAACCTTATTCTCTTTTCGGCGCTTCTTAAGGAGGCCATCTTTTTCAAGCCTGGAAACAGCTTTATAAATACTATTGGTAGTATATTGTTGATTGCCCCAGCTCATTTCATAGGGATTGAGGAGATAAATCAATCCTTCGTAAAGGCTGATTAATATTTGATTTCGAAGAGATGCCATAGGTATTCCTTGCCAGTAGCCATATCTGGCCGATCGGCCAGATATGGCCACTCCTTAATGAAATATAACTAAAACTGGTAAAGTTGTCAAGCTAGGGGACGTAGTTATTCCATATTTATTTGAGATAGGGCATCAATTAGCTTTTTTTTTGAGTGGGGTTCTCGGCATGGTGGAGGGTTTCTTTGAGATGGGGGAGGGCTTTTTCCGGTTCGTTTAACTTATTCAGGTAGAGGAATCCCAGATTGTAACGGGCTTTATAGCTATCCTTGATCTGTAAGGAGTGCTCATACTCCACGATGGCTTCCGGATATCTCTGCTGAAATTGATAGATGCTGCCGAGATTGGTCCGGGCCCGGTAGTCGTTTGGCTGGAGTTTCAACCCGGCCCGGAAAAACTTTTCCGCGGGTCCGTACTTTTTATAACCGGCCAGGAGACTTCCCAGATCAAAATAAGCGGGGGAGAAGTCAGGGTTCTGCCTCAGGGCACGGTGGTACGATTGCATGGCTTTTTTGAACTGGTGATCTCCCTGATAAGCTTTTCCCTGCCGGTAGAGTAGTTCGGCGGTGGGGCCGGTTCTGTCGAGTACCCGGGAGTAACAGTCCAGAGCTTCGGCCCATCGCTCTTCTGTCTCATAAGCTTCTGCTAACCGGTAATTAATCTCCGGATCGTAGGGGGAGAGCGAGAGGATATTCTCTAGCAATGGTATGGCCGGTGTCGCGTCCCCCCCATCTCTCCCAATCGGGTCAGTTCCTGGTAGGTTGAAAAGAGTTGCTCTACCAGAATGGAATCTCTCTGTCCGGCGAGCGCTCGGGCTTCATCATAGTAGCGCTCGGCCAGTTTAGGATAACCCTGGTTTTCATAAGCAAATCCGATTTTGAGATGGAAGGTGGCAGATCCGGGAAATTTCTGGAGTAAATCCCGGTATAGTTCGATAGCTTTATCGTATTGGTTCAGCAATCCGTGGCCGTCCGCGATTCTCTCCAAGATTATCGGCTGACCGGGGAGAATCGCCTCCGCGGTTTTCAGAGTTTCCATACCATCATCTGCCTTTCCGGTTTGTAACTGAGCCATACCCCAGTTATAAAGTATGAGTGGGGATGAGGGGCGGTCGGATGAAGTCTTCTTCCAGAGGGAGTAGTTCGATTGACAGACCGGTTGCCGGATCAGAGTCAGAATCGCGAAGATGAATATTACTATCCCCGCCAGGAAGTGCCGTCTCTTCTTTCCGGCGAAGACTTCACCGCAGCAGAGACTGGCGAATAACAGAGCGAAACCAAGCGAGGGTAGATAGAGGTACTTTTCGGCCAAAAGTCGCGGTAGGGGATAGATGTTCGAGACGGGAAGGAGAGCTATCAGAATCCAGAGCGTGCTCTGAAAAGGGAGCCGTCCAACTCTCCGGCAGCCGAGGAGCAGGATTACAATGCCGGCGAGAATCGCGGCCTGCACCCCGAAGATGGCTGGGGAGGGGAGCGGGATGATGGCCAGGGGGTGATGAGGGGATAGGTTAAGGGGGAGGATTAATAGCCGGAAGTAAGTAAGCATGACCGATGGCAGCTTAATCAAAATCTGGGGGTAGGTGAGGAGTAGGTCGAACTGTCTCAGGCCGGTCGGCGTTTTAAGGAGAAGGAATCGGTAGGCCAGGAATGCTCCGGTCAGGATGAGAGAGAGTAAAAAGACGTGACTTCGGCGTTGGCCTCTCACCGAGCTTGATTGAACTACTGATGTATCTGGCGGCCGGAGAATCAGGAGGAGGAATGGGGCTATCGCGTAACTCTCTTTAGAGAGAAGAGCGCAGATAAGAAAGAACAGGGAGATCAGCAGATGATGGGCTTTTCCGGAAGTATGATATCGGAGAGCCGTCAGCAAAAATAAGAGAGTGAAGAGAGTTTCTATTAGTTCCACCCGGGAACTGAGATAGATAACCGTTTCAGCATTTATGGGGTGGACTAAAAATATGAGAACAGCGGCTAATCCGGTTCGGGTGCCCGTCCCCCATAGTTTCAGGAGGAGATAGAAAGAAAAGCAGCATAAGCCGTGAAGGAGGATGTTGGTGAGATGGAATCCGACAGGATTCAGTCTCCAGTATCGGTAATCGAGGAGATAAGAGATTGATCGGAGCGGGCGGTAGAAGGAGTAGGTTGGTTCGGTAAAAAAACCCGGCAGATGGTTGATATCCCGAATAAGCCGGTTCCCCACAATCACCATTTCGATGAAGTGGACCTGGGACTCGTCACCGGGGGACTCACTTTTGGTTTAGGCTGGCGTCCCGGGCTGGTTGGGATCAGTCTTGATCTTACTGTCGGGGGAAGCGGTATCACTACCGAGATAAAGCGGGCGGAAGGGGACCAGGACTGGAATTTTTATGAGCGCTGGGAGGTGGCTCTCTTTTACTGGGAACCTCTGCTCAGTTTCGATATCCAGATATTTGAGAGTTGCGACCTCAAGTTCCAGGGGGGATATACCTTTCTCTATGGGAAGGGGAGCGAGGTCGGCGGCCCCACCGCCGGTGTCGCCATTGACCTGGGCCAATGGATGTGAGAAGCAGGGAAGAGAAGGGATTGGCAGGGAGGAGGAGGGAGGAGGAGGAAATCTGAACTTCGAACGTCGAACTTCCAACTTCGAACATCGAATGTCGCGTTTCAAATTCGCGAAATTAGTAGTTCTTAAAAGGGGGCAAGGCAAGGTATCTCACATAAATGTTCGATGTCTCCGCTTCGCTACGAGGGAAGCAATTCGTGGAAATTCGTGTCCCCGCAAAATGACCTTTGGTCATCGCGGGGTAAAAATTAGTGGACTGCAAAAGGGGCCGAGGTCGGGGTGGTGTAACCAGGAAAAGTGACAACTTTAAATCAGAACGTGACACTGATTACCGATTATATATTCTAAAGAGTATTGATTTATCCAATTCTTAAACAGAAATATGTTGACTAACTCAACGCAAGAGACTACATTGGTCACATGATAACAACTTTAAGAGAAAGTAAAGCGAAACTGAGCGCCCTTGTAGCTCTGGCGCAGAGCGGCGAAGATGTGATTATTACCGTGAGAGGAAAACCCAAAGCAAGACTCTCGGGAATTCGGTCTCTCTCAGCTGCTAATATGTCCGGCTGGAAAAAAGAACTAAAATTGTTGCATAATAAATGCAGCACAGAACAGAGAACTACCGGTTCCCAGGCAATCCTGAATGAGCTTCGGGAGGAACGCTGTTGATCTATTGGGATACTTCTTGTGTACTCAAGCTTTACACTCCGGAAGATGACTCCGGAGTTTATCTGGATATGGCTGATGGATCCGGCGAGCCACTTTTTTCAAGTGAGGTACTCAACACAGAGTTATTTTATGCTCTTTGTCAGAAGGAATCTCGCGGCTATATTAAGTCGGGATGGGCTGAGAAGCTCCACCAAAAGTTTCGCTCCGATGTTGAAAATGGGCGTTTGGTGCTGCTGGCGGTTGGACATGATGTACTCGCTCAAGCCGTTGAAGTCGCCCGGAGCTGTTATGCGCAGAAACCTCCCATAATGCTCCGAACACTTGACGGAATTCACCTTGGCACGGCCCTGGCAGCCAAATGTACTGAGATTGTCACTACTGACCGGCGTATGCGGCAAGGAGCTGAACTGCTCGGGTTGTTATATTGAAGGTTTTTCTCCCCTAAAATGTCACTCTTTGACACCATACGAGGATCTGCTCTGTCCGGGGTCTCAAGAATAGCATAGCGCATCCGTTATTTGTTTCCAGACTGTGTGCTTGTTCACCTCCGGGATCTGGGCGGCCTCTTTAATTATGATCCACTGGTTAGCCCATCCACTTTTCCGTATTATCTCATCACTGGTATGGTATACTACGCGCCTTTAGTCTGTAATGTGTCCATAAAATTTTACGGGAAAATTTCAGATGGTAACCAGAAAGCAAAACCGGGAGACATTGGATGTAACGGTTGACCGGATCATTGAGTCCTATAACCGTTACGGGGGGATCAATCATATCAAGGGACCGAACCTGCCCTCCCGCGAAGAGATTATTGAGACACTGGAATCGGTGATCACCGTTATCTTTCCCGGATTTTTCTCTAAGAGTTTCATCGATGGGGATAATGTCCGTTACTGGGTAGGAACGAAGTGTGCGGAGACTTTGCCCAAACTGGAGGATCAGATCAACAAGTGTTTCCGCTATTTCTGTGATCACTGGAAGGAATGCCGCCCGGACGAAATGCGATGCAGAATCAAGGGGAAGAAGAGTTGTTTGAAACGGGCCCAGGATATATCCCGGATGCTCTTCCGGGAACTCCCCACCATCAGGAAGATACTTTTTGAAGATGTCCAGGCTCACTTTACCGGTGATCCTGCTGCCAAGAGCATGGATGAGATCATCCTTGCTTACCCGGGACTCTCCGCGATCGCCGTATATCGGCTGGCTCACATTCTCTGGAAAAAGAAGGTACCGCTCCTCCCGCGAATTATGGCCGAGTACGCCCATACCCGGACCGGAATTGATATTCACCCGGGCGCTGTGATCGGCCGCTATTTTATGATCGACCACGGGACCGGGGTGGTGATTGGTGAGACCTCTATCATCGGGGAGCATGTCCGTATTTACCAGGGGGTGACGCTGGGCGCGCTTACCGTCCCGACCGATGCCGGGTGCTTCCGGAGCAGGAAGCGGCATCCCACCATCAAGGACCATGTGACCATCTATTCGGGAGCCACCATTCTGGGTGGACGGACAGTGATCGGCGAGGGTGCGGTAATCGGGGGAAATGTCTGGCTTACCCGGTCGGTTCCCCCGCGGACCACCGTCCTGGGAGAACCTCCCGAATTGGCGATGACCACAAAAGTACCGTACAAAATGAAAAAATAACAAGATCTTATATAGTACCAGCTGTAATAAGTAAATAACCACGAAGAACACGAAGAGAAGTTGTAAACTTTCAGTAAACCCCGTCCTCTCGTAGCGGCTGCCTTTAGGATGCCACCCGATGGCGACCTGAAGGTCGTCTCTACGAGTATAGAGCAACGGGGTTCACTGAAACCTTGCCTTTTTTCCAGGTGCTTCATTTCCATAAACTCTTCGTGATCTTCGTGTACTTCGTGGTTTAATTGATTTTATAAGAAGAGTTAGATAATGACGAGAAAATATATTCGAAATTTTTGTATCATCGCTCATATCGACCATGGGAAATCTACCCTGGCTGATCGATTTCTGGAGATTACCGAGACGATTAAACCCCGTGACTTTCGCGATCAGGTACTGGATGACATGGACCTGGAACGGGAACGAGGGATAACGATTAAATCGCATCCGGTTCAGATGAATTACCGGGGCAAAGATGAACAGGATTATACATTATACCTGATAGATACCCCCGGTCACGTTGATTTCTCTTATGAGGTATCCCGTAGCCTTTCGGCCTGTGAAGGAGCTATTCTCCTGGTAGACGTGGCCCAGGGAGTTCAGGCCCAGACTGTCGCGAATTTTTATCTGGCCCTAGACGCGGGGCTGGAGATTATACCGGTTCTTAATAAGGTCGATCTTCCTAATGCTGACCCGGATCGGTGTCTCCGGCAGTTGAAGGATCTGGCCGGTTTCACCGATGATGAGGTCTTGCGGATCAGTGCTAAGAGTGGAGATGGTGTTGCTGAATTATTGGAATATGTTGTTGGACGGGTTCCGCCTCCCAGCGGACTCACTGATCAGGCGCTTCGGGCTTTGATCTTCGACTCTTACTATAATACGTTTCGCGGCGTGATTATTTATATTAGGCTCTTTGCCGGAAAGTTGTCGCGGGGGGATAAGGTTATCCTGATGAATAGTGAGAGAAGATACGAAGTCCAGGAAGTGGGAGTTTTTCGTCCCGAGATGGAAGCTGTAGAAGGACTATCCGCCGGTGAGGTGGGATATATTGTCGCGAATATCAAGGATCCGGCCGATGTGCTGATCGGGGATACCATAACCACTGTCGCGAATCCCTGTTCAGAGTCGCTTCCCGGATTTAAGGAACTGCGGCCCATGGTCTTCAGCGGGCTCTACCCCATCAACAGCGCCAATTACGAAGATCTGAAGACAGCGCTGATCAAGCTTCGCCTGAACGATCCTTCTTTTGTCTATCAGCCTGAGAACTCTCAAGCTCTGGGCTTCGGATTCCGGTGCGGATTTCTGGGGCTTTTGCATATGGATATTATCAACGAGCGTCTCCAGCGTGAGTATGGCATAAGTCTGGTGATGACCACCCCCAGTGTCGTCTACCAGGTCAGTACCACTGACGGCCGGGAGATGATTCTGGATAATCCGGTCCTTCTCCCGGAACGCAATCGGATCACTGAGGTCCGGGAACCATTTATCAGGGCTTTTATTATCACTCCGAATGATCATATTGGCGCTATTATGCAGATTGTCCAGGATAGAAGGGGTGAGTGTATCGCTACCGAGAGTCTGGGCATTAAGAGTGTTATTCTCACCTTTGAGCTTCCCCTCAACGAGGTGGTGATTGATTTCTATGATCTCATTAAGTCGGCAACCCACGGATACGGTTCTCTGGATTATGAGTATACAGGGTATCGACCCAGCAGCCTGGTGAAACTGGAGATCCTGCTTAACGCGGAGGTTGTGGACGCTTTCTCCAGCCTGGTGCATCATACCAAGGCTCGATCGAGAGGGCTGAAGATGGTGGAGCGACTGAAGACAGTGATCCCCCGTCAGATGTTCAAGATAGCTGTTCAGGCTTCCGCCGATGGCCAGATAATTGCGCGTGAGACGATCAAGCCTTTCCGGAAGGATGTTACCGCGAAATTATATGGAGGGGACCGGACCCGGAAGGATAAGCTCTTAAAGAAACAGAAAGCCGGGAAGAAGAAGATGAAGATGGTAGGGAAGGTCCAGGTGCCTCAGAAGGCGTTTATTGAGGTATTAAAGTTGGGATAAAGGCGTAGTAATAATTTGATGCTTTCACTGCCGTTCTGTTTCTTATTTGTTTTTCTGAGGCAGCGAGGCGAGTATTTTAACTTTAGGCACTTCCAACTTTAGGCACTTCCAACTTTAGGCACTTAGTAACTTTGCCCGAGCCGAAGGCGAGGGCTATTGTATATGGACTTTGGTTAATTTTTTTAATGTTCCCCATAACTCATCCTGGGTTTTGCAGGAGAGGAGAGTTTTTCGGGTATCTACTGTGCTGAGGGACTGAATCAGGCCGGCCAGGAGGGTGAGATAGAAGGCGCTAGATGATATCGGTATTACAATAAAGAAGATTATTTTTGTCAGACCGTTCTTCGGCGCGCCGCATTTAAGTCCTTTCTTCTTTAGTCCGAGGGCTACCGTGAGAGAACCGGCATCAATCCCGCGGACATGAGGGAAGGCCAACCCATGTTCGAGGGCGGTACTGGTGATGGCTTCTCTCTCTAATGCGTTGTTGATTAAAATACCGGGATCGTCATGGTAGAACTGTTCTGCGATCAGCGTTCCCAGTTCAGTTATGACTCCTTCTTTGGTATCAGCCTGGAGCTTGGGGATCATAAGCTTTTTAGAGGAGAAACGGTCTATCCCCATGCGCGGCAGTCTCGTGCGGAGCAGGTCATCATTGATTGTTAGCTTTTCTCCTTGGTAAGGATAAAGATACCGGGCGCAATTTGGACAATGATAGAGTTTGTCCAGGTGAAGTAAATCAGCACAGAGCGAGATCGGGAGATCGATCCCGCAGCCATAGCAGGTTTCGCCAACCACCGGGGCTATCGCGGGTGGAGTACACTCTTGGAGTTCCTGAAAAAAGTCCGCGGTCTCATCCGGAAGTTTTTTCAAGAGAGAGGTGATGGATTTATTCAGTAGTTTGAGATTGTTCCCATTCCCCGAGACGGAATGTTCATCTTTAGCAAAGTAAAGTTCCTGGAGTTGGATCAGCCGATTATATAGTTCTTTCATATTAATTTCCATCTGGGCAAAACAAGGGTATAAATTATATTATCTTCCTCTATAGCTTGAAAATATATCATATAATTAATAAATTGGTAATATCAAGGAAAAAATAAAGGAGGATCCGGTTATGAAAAAGAAGGCGTCGATTGGAAAGAAAATATTTATTGGGGTGGTAATCTTAATTATTCTGATAATTGTGGTTGGAATAGGAGGGGTAATCTATATCAACCATTATCTGAACTCTCCGGAGTTCCTGGTAAAGATCCGTGAAGAAGCACAGACTCAGGCCGGGGTGGATATCCAGATAGGTTCTTTATCCGCCTCGATCTTCAAAGGGTTTGTGATTAAAGAGGTTGTCCTGGCCTCTCCGGCGGAAGGCGATCCCCCAATCTTCAAGGTGGATGAGGTTCTTCTTAAATACAACTTGAGTGATCTGCTCAGGGGAAAAGTCACGATAAATAAAATCTTGATTGCCGCGCCCCGGATTCGATTAAAGAAAGACGAGGGAGGAGAGTGGATTATTCTGGGAGCCGGTAAGGGGGGAGAAAAGTCATCGTCATCCGGAACAGAGCAGCGGGAAGATGAAGCAGAATCCCCTCGGGAAGAGTCAGCCTGGAAGATCTCAATCGAATCGCTCCAGATAACGGACGGTTCGGTGGAACTAATAATGGGTAAGGAATATGACCCGGTATTGATTGAGGGGATTAATCTCAATGCCCAATTGCTCCAATTGACCGAACCGCGTGAGATCGATGGACGTCTTGATATTGACGGGATTCTTGTCAAAGGGGATACCCTGGTAAGTTCTCTGGGCGCTGATCTTCATCTCCAGGGGATGAAAGATCTGACCGCGTCGATTAAGGCCGGGGTCGCGGCGGGGAGTCTCAGCGGATCAATTACAGCGAACTTGGAAGATAAGGCTAAGATCCCGTATCAGGCCCAACTGGACCTGAAAGAGATCGATATCGCGGCCTTTCTGAAGCCGTTCTCCCCGGAAGAGGGGGGTACGAAGGTGACAGGGAAGGTCTTCGGAGAGATCAAAGCCAATGGATACGCTCAAGATTCTGATTCGCTGATCGCGGAAGGGGATCTTGATATCAAGGACGGGACGATCTCTGAAAATCCGGTCCAGGATCTACTCGCCAGGCTTATGAACGATGACGAAAATATTAAGACAATAACTTTCGATCAGGCGGATGCCAATTTTATGTTTAAGCGGAGGGTACTTACTCTGGACCGGTTGATCATCCATTCTCATAAGGTTATTATCACCGTCCGGGGGACGATTGACTACAATCGGGATCAGGAGATGGAGATGGGTATCGGGGTTAACTTCGCGAATAATCTGGTGGATGATATTAAACCGAAGGAGATCAGGGGTATCTTCCAACCATCCGCGGAGTTTAAAGACTATCAGGATTTTCAGTTTAAGGTCTGGGGGCCGCCGGAAAAGCTGGAGAATGATCTGGCCGCACGTCTGGTTCAGCAGGGTGCTTCAAGCTGGCTCAAGGATGAACTCTTCAAGAAAGACCGGAAGAAAGAAGAGGATCCGGATATGAATGATGAGGAAAGACAGAAGAAAGTAGATAAGCGGGAGAAGAGGGAGAAACAGGTTGAGGATGGTCTGGATACACTCTTTAAACTATTTTAAAAAATAGTTCAGGAGATCAGGAAGAAGATGAACGTTCAACATTCAACGTTCAACGAACTTTGAATCGTCAACAGGAAAAAGAAAAGATTGGCAGATGAAAAATTGAACATCGAACCAGCCTTCGCTAAAGCTATGTCGGGCAGTGCGTCGAACCAGCCTTCGCTAAAGCTTCGGCGGGCAGTGCTTCGAACTCCGAACGTCGAACACAAGCGGCAAATGGCGGGAGGGAGCTTAAAAGCTGAACATCGAACTCCGAACTTTGAACGTGGCTACAAGGAGCCGGCGGCCTTTGCTAATGCGTCGTTCGATGTTCGGAGTTGGACGTTCGATGTTCGAAGTTCAGCTTTTGCCGGCATCCGGAATACTACACGCCAGTCTTGGAGATTATGAGTTTATTCAAACGAATTAAAAAGAACCATCATGTAACCCGGGTCAGGAGGTATCTGGTTTACCTGGCGGCACTCGGGCTCTTTGCCCTGGCCCGGTGGCTTTCCTGGGAGCAGATAGTATCCTGGGGGCGGAGGTTCGGGCGGCTCGGGTTTCGCTGGGTTAAATACGGGCGGAAGCTGACACTGGATAACCTGATCCGTGTCTTTGGCGAGGAGTTAACCGAGGAGGAGATACTGGGTATAGCGGAGAGGGTCTATCAGAATATGGTTGTTACCGCGCTGGAGTTTCCCAGAATGTCCTCGATGTCAGACCGTGAATTTTTCCGGTTAATTGATTATGAAGAGGAGGATATTCAATCTCTTCGAGATCTTCTGAAGAGGAAGAGAGGGGCTATATTCGCCAGCGCCCATATGGGGAACTGGGAGATGCTGGCCGGTCTGGGAGGTCGTCTGGGATTCAAGATGTCGATTCTCTTTAAGCCGTCTACCAATCCTTATCTCAACCGGATCTGGTTTAGTCTCAGAAGTAGAAATCGGCTGATCGATATTACAAAAAATCTTGCTCTGGTTAGCAAGAGGCTTCGGGCTAACGAGGTGGTGTGTATCCTCTTTGATGAGAATGCCCGGAGCCGGGGGGTGAAGATTCCATTCTTCGGCCGACCCGCGTCAACTTATCGAGGGCCGGCCTATTTTGCACTCCGTACCCGGTCACCGATAGCCTGCGCGTATTTTATCCGGTTGGAGGATGGTAGGCACCGGCTGATTGTCGAACGGATCATCGAACCGGTCTGCACCGGAGACCTGGAGAAAGATATCATCACCGTTATGACCGAGATGAACCGTAGTCTGGAGAAGATGATCAGGGAGTACCCCGACCAGTGGAATTGGGTCTATAAACGGTGGTCGTAAATGGGCAGTGGGTAGTAGGCAGTGGGCAGTAGATACGACATGGAGTGGGGGAGCTGTCTGTGGGAGGGGTTTTCAACCTCGATCCAGGCCTGGCAATCGGGGTTAAAACTCTAAGTTTTTCACCTCTACCTCGCCCTCTTTTTTAGCCGTAAACCAGCCGTCGCTCTTCGAGCTTCTGCCGTCGTTAAAACTATGGCGGATAAAATGGCGGATCCAGAAATGCGCAAAATTCACAAAAGCTATGGCCCTGTGGGAGGGCTTTTCAAGCCCGATTGCCTGTCACGTCCTGATTTAAAGTTGTCACTTTTCCTGGTTGCACCACCCCGACCTCGGCCCCTTTTGCAGTCCACGAATTTTTACCCCGCGATGACTACAAGTCATTTTGCGGGGACACGAATTTCCACGAATTGCTTCCCCCGCCTCACCCCCTTTAAGAACTACTAATTTCGCGAATTACGCGAATTTGAAAACTGTAACGTGACGTTCGATGTTCGGAGTTGGAAGTTCGAAGTTCGACGTTCGAAGTTCAGATTTCCCTCTTGTCATGTCCTGATTTAAAGTTGTCACTTTTTCTGGTTGCACCATCCCGACCTCGGCCCCTTTTGCAGTCCACGAATTTTTACCCCGCGATGACTACAAGTCATTTTGCGGGGACACGAATTTCCACGAATTGCTTCCCCCGCCTCGCGCCCTTTTAAGAACTACTAATTTCGCCCCCGATTACAACTTCGGGGCGGAAAAATTACACGAATTTGAAAACTGTAACGTGACGTTCGATGTTCGGAGTTGGAAGTTCGAAGTTCGACGTTTGAAGTTCAGATTTCCTCCTCCTCCCTGCTTCTCCCTTCTAATCCCTACTCTTGTCCACTCCCTACTGACTACTCCCCACTCTCTATAACGCCGCCGCCGCGGCTCCGATCAGGTTGGCATTCTCCATCTGAAGGAGAGCGAAACGGGCAGGGTTTTTCGGGTTGTCGTGAAGTAGCGCGGCCAGTTTTTTCCGCACCCGGTTATGGTATTCCGGATTATTGTTAATAACCCCACCTTCAGCCAGGATGCCTACCTTCCCCGAAGAATTCAAAAGATCGATCAGGCCGGCCAGTCCGGCGGCAACCAGATCGGCGGAGCGGTTGATTAAAGCAAGAGCCAGTGCTCCGTCTGGGGAGTCTCCGTTCTTATAAGCCAGGTTGAACACTTCCCGGGTGTCGGGATAGGGGGGGGTGATCCGGCCTTCTTTGATAAAGCTGAATATCTGGGGAATAAATCGACCCGAGACACTCTTCTCCATTAATTGAAGCCCGGTGTTTTTTCGAGTAGCGTCGAGGTCATTATCAAACCGGCTGAGATGGGGAGGATGGAAGTTTCCGGATTCCAGATTAACCGCCATTCTTTTATGCGCGAAATTGTGGTCGAGTAATTTGGATGATAAAAGTTTGGTAGGAAGGTAGGCTGCCATATTAGTTCCGGTTCCCACGATCAGACCAATAAAATCGCTGAACTCCCCCATAGCGTCGAATTTAAGGTTTGCTCCCAGCAGTGATGCCACGGTATCGTTTAGAATCGCGATCCGAGGGCTCTGGTAACCTCTCTCCTGAAAAGCGGCTAAGAGAAGCTTCCCGACCTTCTTTCCCACTACATCCGGAACATTAAGCTGCTTATTCCACCGGATGAGTATCCCATCCCGGTCGGGTGTGGCTGAAGTAGGGTAAGAGAAGCAGTAGCCGATCGGCAAGCTTGGAGGGGGTGATAAGGAAAGCGATAGGTCAGCTTGGCATTCAAAAAAGTCCTCGGCTTTCTCCCAGTTCGAGAGAAGAGGAGTAACTGCCGGACCTTTCTCAATTGTGACTTCACCCTGAGGAGAGAAACTAATTATGGCCGCCCGGATATTGGTTCCCCCGATATCGATGACCATTGCTCTTCCTCCCTCCTCGACAGAGGGAGGCGGGAGATAGGTTGCCAGAGCTTTAATCTCTCCGTCATCATTCTTTAACCCATCCCGAATTCGCTCCGACATAGTTTTTCGGATATCTTCCAGTTCATCCGGAGAGATCTTTAATTCTTTCCATTGGTCATTCTCTGAGCTCATAAAATCGTACTCCACTGATTTTTAAGAATAAATTAAATGCTTCCCTCCGCCCCGGCCCCTTTTATAGCCAACTAATTCCACTGATTACTCCCCCAACCACTGTCCCATCATATATACTTATCTTTGTCCTATTTATTTTTGAAACGCGAAATTGTTTACTAAATTACTTCGCCGGAACGGCGGAGGAATTTAATAATTGAAAAAACTCTCCCCGATAAATTCTCTCAGGATGGAAGTTGACGGCACATCCTGCTCGAAGATGGGAGCGAACCAGGATAAAAACAGGAGAAGCCGTTCTACCTCCAGATACTCCGGCTGATCAGGAGTGGTATCCAGCAGGGCCAGTTCGGCGTAGTTTTTCAGTACCGCCTGCTCATAGATCAGCGCGGAGTTGAAGAATACATCGGCGTTATCCTGGAAGGGGAAGATATTCCGTCTCTCTCCCCGTCTGACCGAGGGCCATCTCTGGATGGTGTCAAGAGCCGACCACCCCCGGAAGATCCGGTCCCGGACAATTCTTCTCAAAAGCCTCGTATCGGAGGTAAAGATTCTGGTATGATCATCAACCTGCAACTGGGTGAGAGCGCTGATATAGATGAGAAATTTACTTTCCGGCGGGATGGAGGAATAGACCTTATCATTGAGACAATGAATACCTTCGATCAGCAAGATTTTACCCGGGGGGAGATTGATCGGGAGGGTGTTCTTTTTTCTGTTTCCGGTCTTAAAATCAAAAAGCGGCGCCTCAATCAAATTTCCCTGAATTAGTTGCTGGAGATGGTGGTTGAATAATTTCAGATTGACCGCTCCCAGTGATTCGAAATCATGTTCACCATTAGCATCGAGGGGGGTGTCGTTCCGGTCCTTAAAATAGTTATCCATGCTTAAAATTACCGGTTCCAGGCCATTGACCCGAAGTTGTATGCTCAAGCGTTTAGCAAAAGTAGTTTTTCCGGAAGCTGAGGGGCCGGAGATTAAAATAAATTTTAAAGCGTCTCCACGGCTATAAATCTCATCGGCAATGGCGGCAATCTTCTTGGAATGGAGTGCTTCAGCTATAATAATCAGATTCCTTACCCGGCCGGTTACGCAGAGTTTGTTCAATTGCCCGACATTCTCAACCGAGAGGATTTTGTTCCAGTCCCGGGTCTCCTGATAGACAGAGAATAGTTTCTTTTCGTTCCGCATCGGGGAAATGGTGGCCGGTTTTTTCCAGGTGGGGAAGCGCAGGATAAAGCCCTGGCCGTATAGTTTAACCGCGAAGACGGTGATCCGTCCGGTGGTGGGGGTAACGGGCCCGTTGTAGAATTCCCGAATCTCTCCGCATCCGATCAGGCATACTTCCGAGGAGCGCTGGCATTCCAGGAGGTTCATTTTATCGGAAAACCCCTCTTCCTGAAAATATGTTCTGGCTTCCTGGTAATGGAGATAATGTTTGGAGAAAGGGAGGTTTTGCTGAATTATATCATTTATAGATTTTTCAATAGCGGTTATATCAGTTTTAAGCAGTTCTCTGCCCAGGTCCAAATCAAAATAATAACCATTGGAGAGAGATTGGCCGATGGAGAGATGCTTGCCGGGGAATAATCGATGAACTGCTTCAATCAGGATCAGGGTGGCACTGCGCCGGTAGATGGCGAATCCTTCCCGGTCCCGGTAGTTCACGGTCCGCAGTCCGCAGTCATCATTGAGGAGATAATCCGGATCGAGCAGATGATTGTAGAGAACTACTCCCAGTGTTATCAGAGGTGTTTGGCCCGGGTTCTTATCCAGTATTGTTCCGACTGTAACCCCGCGGGGATAGATCTGATCGTTACCGTCAATATTAATTGTTATTTTGTCCATATCGAATAACTCCCGGAATTCCTATTGCGTCCATATCAAATTCCGAATGATGTTGTTTACTGTGCCAACTATATAATCCGGGATAACAACAATATAATAAAAGAGAGTTATTCCATAGGCAAGCGGAAAATGGGCGGGGGATAGCATACACTGGCACAGGAAATGTTGATCTCATCAGGGAAAAGGGTGAGACCAATCCAATAGTGTGCATATTATTTCGATCGAAAAAATATGCACACTGATAGTATCGGGGGCAGGAATAGCAATTGGTCAAATGTTACTATGATTCTTGAATCAGATGTTTTGAATTAACGGATCACCGGGATGTCGCAGGTACCGCCGTAATATAATCTGGTTATTCCTCTAACTGCCCATAATCCGTTACTATTCCGGAAGATGCCAATGGAGTTGGTGTTACTTCCATCATAGTTACAGGGAAGAGGTTGATCGTTGGTTGTCCCGAAGTATGTTCTGTTTATCCCCTTGATGGCCCAGAGTCCGGATAAGGGGTGATAGATTCCAATCTCCCGCAGGTCGTCTCCATCATAATCGCTGGGGACCGGCGTGTCAGTACTTCCTCCAAAATAAATTCGGCTGACACCTCTGATAGCCCAGAGTCCGGATGAGGGACGGAAGATCCCGACCCCTTCAGTGCCGTCCCCATTGTAGTCGCCCGGGAGAGGTTGGTCATATGATATAGACGGGTGACGCCGTGAACGGCTCAGAGACCGGTCTGATTACGATATATCGCGGCATCAATGCAAGTTCAGTCTTTGCAATGAGAGTCTGTCCTGCGAGTTTGGGATTTGAGTTGTCATATCTATATGTTAATATTCATGACTCATGTAGAATGATATATAGCCATAGGAATTATGAACTGGATCACTATAATGGGTTTTGTTGCCGCTTCCTTGACCACCTGCGCTTTCCTCCCGCAGGTGATCAAGACCTGGCGGATGAAGGAGACCAGGGATATCTCACTCTGGATGTATCTTATTTTTACTATAGGCGTCTCTCTCTGGCTGGGATACGGGATATTAATCGGAGATTATCCAATAGCAATCGCTAATGGGGCTACCCTTATTCTGGCCTTAATCATCCTGATCGCGAAGATCAGGTATTAGTAGGATAGTAGGTACATGACTACCATTTTTAACTGAATAAAGTGCGTTAAGTTGAATGTCAAGCGAGTCCACCATAGTGCTTACCGCCGGTTCGGGGGAAGATGCAATAAAGAAGGTATATGATGAGCATCCGGACCTGGTGATTCTGGATTACGAAATGTCGAAGGGAGATGGGATCTATGTTATGACTAAACTGAGAACCGTGCTCGAGACCTTTACCATCCCGATCATTATGCTTACCGCATATGATTCAAAAGATATCCGAGGTCAGGCCTTCCGGCTTTCGGCCAGCTATTTTCTCTCCAAGACTTTCAAGCCTTCCGATCTCCTTCAGAAAGTAAAAGAAGTTCTAAAGGGTCTGTCGCCCGAATCCCTGTAATCCAAGCTGCTGTTGATTCTGGTTGTGATCCTCAGATAGTTCCAATTCCCTTGCAGTATGATTTTCCTATGCTTGATAGTGCCAGTTCATAACTACCGTACTTGATTATAACATACTTTTCGTTCGATTTTTATCGAACGAAAAATAATTGGAATAAAAACGGCTCTTCTCCGACTGATGTAATACAACATTAATCATCGGCCGGCTCCCGGCCGATAAAAAGGAGGAGAGTTATGAATGTAGTGAGTGTATCTTTTGAAGTAGGGGATAAGATGATAACCCTGAAACGTGAGATTGAAGCGGGTGAGGGGATTCAGAAGGTGGCAACCACTCTTCTGAGAGAGAGCGAAGAGATCGGAGTTCCTGGAAAATCCAGTGTCGGCCAACTTCGCGCTCTTTACGCCCGGGCCTTCGCGGCCGGATGGGAGAAGGAGAAGGTGAAGGAGTTGCTCAAGAACAAGTTGGGGACATCTTCACGGAATGAGATTGTGGGCGTGGTGGAGAAGCAGGTTCTTTCCCGGCTGATTGATGAGATAGAGCCCCCGCCCGAAGTTCCGGGCAAGGCGACTGCCAACCAGGTGAAGGCTTTCTGGGGAAAGGCATTAAGTAAGGGATGGGAGCGAGACCGGATCCGGGCATTTCTCCAGGAAAAGTTAGGAGTGAGCCAAGACGCCCAGATCGTTGGCCAGATCGATAAGACGCTGATCTCATCCGTTATCGATCAACTTGCTGCCGCCTGAGTGATGAAGGAGAGTAAGCTGTGAGCAGTGAGCGGTAAGCAGTTGGCCTGGCTCCTAGGCACGCTTTTACCGCTTACTGGTCACCGCTTACTGTTCAATTATTTGCCTTATGCTTTGATGCTGGGGAGGGGCACGGTTATCCATGTTTCTCTCCGGCATCCCCAAACCTTTGCCCCTTTTATTAGCACCTGATTAATCTGAACGGATGAATTGATTGTGATCCTCTTTAAAAGTGTGGAAACTGCCAGGAAAAGTTAGGAGCGATTGGATATTGGATATTCCTTGCCCTGCCTCGCCATAGCTTTAGCGACGGCGGGTTGGATATTCAAAAAGAGGGCGAGGGGGGGAAATCGAGAGATTAATTCATCAGTATCTAAGGAAGTTGCGAAGCAAAATTTAGCCATTGATTTTAACAATATGCTCCCGGACGGGCATTGCCTTCCTGATGTCGGCTTGCTGGTCCAGATCTAATTCGGCGATTGCGATTCCATCGCCTTCGGGAATTTCGGCCAGGATAGTACCCCATGGATCGACGATCATACTGTGGCCGTAAGTTCTCCGGTTGCCGGGATGAGATCCGTGTTGCGCGGGAGCGATCATAAAGACCTGATTTTCGATCGCATGGGAACGGATCAGAATCTCCCAGTGAGCTTTACCGGTCCGCTCGGTAAAGGCGGCCGGGGAGAAGATAATCAGTGCCCCGAGATCGGCGAGACGCTGATATAACCCTCCGAAGCGTAGGTCGTAACAGATGGTTAATCCTATCCGGCCCAGAGGTGTGTCGGCGACCACCGCCTCCCGGCCGGGGACGACCTCCCTTGATTCGTAATGTGCTTCTCCTCCCGGTATTTTTACGTCGAAGAGATGGATCTTCCGGTAGGTAGATATTATCTCACCTCTCGGACCCAGCAGGACCGAGGTGTTATATACTTTTCCCGGAGTGGTTGATCTCTCCGGGAAAGAACCGGCCAGAAGGAATATGGATTCCTGAGCTGATATCTCCCGCGCCCGGGTTATTGTCGGACCATACAGGCTTTCTCCGGCCACACTGTTTTCTTCGCCCTTCCGCATAAACGCGAAGTTTTCGGGGAGTGCGACGATCTCCGCCCCGCTCCCGGCCGCTTTTCTTGCCAAATCTCCGGCGCGATCGAGGTTTTTAGCTCGGTCGCTCCCGGAGTTCATCTGGACTATCGCGCAGTTAATCTTCATTAAATTAGCCCCGCTGTCGGCGGGATAACTTTTATGTTTTAAACCAAGACCGGTATAATTCGATCAGGTTAATGAAGGAAAGTATTTCAATCATTATACCGGTTTATTGTCCCGAGACATAATAATTAATAACTCGGAATCCCGATGAATATCGGTCCCGATAAATTCAATTAATCAAACCGGGATCCCGAAGTATTTCGGGAGAGAAAATTCCGAAGCAGTAAGTTGGCGCCCCCAGCGGAACGATAAGTTATGTAAAAATAGCATATAATTCAATTGAAACAATACCGGAAAAACTATCAACAATATTTATTGCAACACGGCGACGGCCTGAACCGCATCATCCGCCGGGCTTGGAATGGGGCTTCGGAATTATAATAGAGATTTCCATCTCTCCCCGGACTGTTATGTATGCTATATCTCTAATAGAACTTAGCTTCGCAACTATTTTGCCACAAAGACACCAAGACACAAAGAAAGGATGTCAAGGTTCAATCGCAATCTTCCGCCCTACCACCGGACTCTGGGGCATCCGGGGGATTACCCGGTACCGGGGATTGGCCTGCCGCTGGCGATTACGACGGTGACGGTTCCATCGGAATTTCGATCTATAGACCATCCTCGGGTTTATGGGCGGTAAAAGATATCAGCCGGCTTTATTTTGGCGATTCCTTCGCCCGAGCTATTCCGGCCGACTATGACGGCGACTCCCGCGATGATCCTGGAATCTTCCGATCGGATTCCGGTCTTTGGGCGATCAGGGAAATAAGCAGGGCCTATTTCGGGACAACCTGGGATACTCAGGTTACGGGGAACTGGTAGCCAATAATCATTTTTGCCCTGTAGCCGCGGTCGTTGACCGCGGATCTTGGTCTTTACGCCGCGGTTTTCAACCGCGGCTACAGTCACCCCTGTAGATCACGGTGGTGCTCTTCTTCGATCATGTCCTGCGTATGCAATCCTATTCCCACCCAATTCTCCATGTAAAAACAGCAAAAACGGTCAAGCATTCTCGATGAGCGTTTGATATATTGCTCCCAGCTTAATGGAAAATAATCAGGATGGGTTAAATAAGTTAGACCTCTTTAAGATAAGGACATTAATATCGTAATTTTTACGGAGTAAAAATTAATGAGAACCGAGACAGAACAGATTTATAAGGAGAGAATCTTTCGGGTGTTAATTCACATCCAGACGCATCTGGATGAACCGCTGTCCCTGGAAGATCTGGCGGCGATCGCTTACTTCTCTCCATTCCACTTTCACCGAATATTCAAGGGGATGTTAGGAGAACCGGTGAAAGCTCATATCAGGAATATCCGACTCGAGCCTTCGGCCTGGCATCTACGTTCGACCGACCGGAATATTCTTGATAACGCCCTAGATGCCGGATATGAAACTCACGAATTATTCACCCGCGCGTTCCGATCAATGTTCAGTAATAATCCTTCAGAATTCCGCCGCGGTCAATTTGGTGAAAGCAACAAGAGATCACCTTCCGGAGTCCACTTTCAACCCGGAGGGAAATTGGAAAACTTCAACCCTATAACCAGAGGAGGTGTAATAATGGAAATAAGAATTGAAAAAATTGAATCGATGAGGGTCGCGTCCGTGCGTCACATAGGTCCCTATGAGGAGTGTGAACCGGCCTGGCAGAAGCTCTGCGCCTGGGCTGGTCCCAGAGGGCTATTTGGCCCCGGAGTCAAGATGATTGGGATCTCTCATGATGATCCCGAGGTTACCCCACCGGAGAAGATAAGGTATGACGCCTGTATTACTGTGGATGATGCCATAGAGTCAGAAGGGGAAGTCGTTGTCCGGATGATTCCGGGTGGAGATTACGCGGTGGCCACCCATAAGGGGCCATTCACGAAATTGATTGCGACCTATAATAAACTCTATGGCGAGTGGGTTCCTCAGAGCGGTCGGGTGGTGAAGAAGGCTGCCTGCTTTGAGATATATCTGAATGATCCGGATAGGACGTCGCCCGAGGAACTCCTGACCGATATCTATATTCCGCTGGAAGCGGAATAAGAATCCACCTGCTTGCCCTGGGGTTACTGGGGTTAACACCAGTCCCGTTTATTGACGAATGGGGGAAGCGCAAGGAAGAGACCGCGCGCTTCCACCAAAACAGGTTTTAAGATATAAAATAAAAAGCAACCCCCATCGGTATTGGCTGGCGGGGGTTTATTTTTTGCGATACCCGGGAAGAATCAGGAAAATAAGAGTGGCGCCCCCGAAATATCCAACCTTTTCATAGACTCGGGGTCAAGGGGACGACCGGGACGGATTAAACATTTTCTGACGATCGTCAGAAAATGTTTAATCCAGGCAGGCATATTTCTTTCAGATTTGGGTGGAAGATAAATCAAGAAATGGAGTGCAAAATGAGATTACTTATTTTCTCTCAATGACCTTGTAAAATACTTAATATATTTTAATATGATAGTTAAGTTGAATGTCAAGACGCGACACATATAGGAGGTAAAGAGATGGAGAAGCATAGTCCCCCGTTGAAACCGTTGGCGCTGGCCAATTTCAAGCGAATCGATGGACGGCTTTCGAACCTGGTCGCCAATTTCTGGAAATTGGTCTGGGGGAAGGAAGATCCCGCGATCGACCAGAAGACCAAGTATCTCCTCTCACTGGCTAACGCGGTGGGAGCGGGCAGATACCGCCAGGCTACCAGGGAACTGGTGAAGGCCTACGCGATCGGTCTTACTGTCGATGAGATCG
>Ga0208771_1000421_pt1 | contig 25926 bp, 21 predicted proteins | sample AntAceMetag02UKX_FD_184775 | JGI IMG/M metagenome (GOLD analysis project Ga0208771, IMG submission 184775) | Saline lake microbial communities from Ace Lake, Antarctica - Antarctic Ace Lake Metagenome 02UKX (SPAdes) (version 2) | ecosystem: Environmental > Aquatic > Non-marine Saline and... | reverse complement strand
CTTGCATGCCTCAACCAAAGCATCGATCCGTCGCCTGCGCTCGTTGCCGCTAATTCCCGCCTGTTCCGGGTCGCGCTCATTCGTAAACCCAAGATCCTGCCTACTTAACGAGAGATCGACGTCTTCCGAGAACCGATTGATGACGGCATAGGCCTTCGATAGAGACGTACCGCCCTTGAACATCAACTGGGGACTAAGCTGCAGTACATCATAGATGCGGTGCAGCGACCAGCAGACCCAGAAATCCTTCTCGATAATCGCCGGCGATCGCTCCGGGCGAAGAATCGCAGCCGATTCTAAGAACAGATTTGCTCGCTCTGTAGCTGGCACCTTAGCAATGTGATCCATCAGTAATATGAGTCCTTCCCGACAATTTCCTTGATTACCGGCTGCATCCAACCAACAGCATGGTGGAGATTGCGCTTGAGTTCGGCCTTCTTCTTCGGCGAAAGGGTCGACTTTAACCGGTGAACAACCTCGGGACGCACACCATCGCGCCCGATATGCCGCAAAGCTTGCAGAACCAAAGAAGCCGTACGGCCACTTACGTCCATCGTCTTCGGCCCCCGGTTGAGGAGTTGCACGGTATATGGCCCGAGCTTGAGGGTCTGGGTTCGACCATTGGTATAGTAGATGATTTTCGCTGGCACCTGCGTCGAAAGACCGAGCGCATTCGCGGCGCGCGCCCCGGATGGTACCACCTTTAGCCCGTTGTTCTTTGCCCATGCGCGGACCAACTCATCGGGCGATGGCGTCACGGGCTGGTCCAGCAATTTGCTCATTCTTGGCAGATCATACAAGCCTCGCTGAATCCTCCGGATCGCCCCCTTCCGTACCAACCGCGACAGCGCTTGATCTACAGCCGCCCGACTGCCCAGGTCAAGCAAGTCACGTGTCGGCACAGGTCCGCGTTTGGTACGCAGCCTCGCAAGGATCTTGTCAGCGATAGAATGTTTCGTATTCATGGTCACCTATTGTCAGAAATATCGATCGTTATTTCTGACATTATATTGCCTTCCTTGCCCATGATCAATGGCCACGCTCTTTCGCTTCTTCCTTTGCCTTGCGCTTTGCTTTACTTGTGTAATGTAGATCGTTCCAACGGTTACCGTCGAAATCGGCGTTGCCGAGGAAGTCTTGGGTCTGTTCGTCCCATCCCCAGAACCAAGGGAACTGGCTTTTGGGACGCAAACTGATTGGCTCTTTCCCACGGTCTTTCTTCCACTTGATGTTGGGTTTCCAGCGGAAGATGCCTGCGCCTTTCTTGCCACCTGGGATGTCAGATACCAAGAACGGGCGAGCGTTCAGGCGTACGCCGTCGTTGATGTCGGGACTCCAGCCAATCGATTGCTCGGCAAGTGATTTCCAGCGTATGAACAGGTCGAACGGTGGCTCGCCTTCGAGAATCGAAACTAAGCGTTCGCGCAGTTCGAGTGCGGCAGCCAGGCGATCCTCTGCGCCGGCCGTGCCGCGTTTGACTCCATCTTCCTGGCGCGTAATCCAATCGTTGAGATAGCTGTAAGTGAGACTCTCCAGCGTTCTTCGCCCGACGCCATCGCCCTCAGCTAGCTTGTGGTAATTGACCAGGGCATGGAAACCATCGCGCTTGCGGCCATCCCAGATGTGCCAGACGAAGGGGCGGTGATGGAATAGCTTGCAGTGCTGTTCGAAGAAGTCGTGACGCAGCCAGGCATCGAGGTCGGTTGCCTTGGAGCCAGCCTCAGCGATTAGCTCTCGTTCCTTCTCCGCCGGTGTCCAGGTGTCGCCGAATGCGGCGGTCAGGAGTGTGCGCAGACGGTCGGAAGCGGGTGATTCGCCACGGATGGATGGGATGCAGACGATGCTGTCTTCGTCCGCTAACTTAAGCAGTTCATCGCAACGGGCTACCCACTTGCGGGCTTCGTCAGCGAGACGCATCGTGGGATCGAGTTCCGGAGGCCAGCGATAGCCGAGAAGGCGGCCGACTGCAACCTGTAGGACGCTGGTCGGCTCGGCTTTGGCGGGGTGTCCGTGGAAGAGCCATTGAGTAGGATCGTTGGATTGAGGCTCGGGAAGGCCGTTTGGAAATTCCCTTGCTGCCTGTCCTTCGATTCTCTGTATATCAATCGCGACTTCTTCGAATGCTGCTTCTGAAACACTGAGTTTCTGATTCACTTCACGGACTGCAGGAGAGAATGAGGTTGACTGACAAAATAGCCAGAGCCCGGGCAAGCTTGCAAGGTTTTCTGGAATCAACATTGCACAGTTCCGATCCCAGCTTTCACCTGACGACAGAGTCACAGGGAGCTTACTCATTCGACTTACAGCGACTCCAGGACGCCCCCACTTTGAAACGTTTTGTATTCTAGCTCCGGGGCATCTGGACAACCCGCCCTTCCCATTTTCGAAATGAAGGATATGGTCTCTGCCTGCGTAAGTCTCAGTGTTTACTGGAGAGCCCAAGTGGTAGATCCATCCATGGCAGAGAATCGCTTGTTCCCAGAATTGAGCCCTAAACCGCATTGAATCTCCGCTATCAATTCCTGCCAAGCTGCGCGCAAATTCGCCAAGTATTGGAAGGTCATTCGCGCGGGTCATCTTGATGACACAGCTTGGGTTGTTCCTCTGTTCGGCTTGAAGCACGACACGAACGGCTCCTTTTGCCTTCAGATCGTTGGCAAGTTCGCCACGGAGTAGGATGGCCTTTTCGACAGCATGAATAGGTTGTTGTCCGCGCGGGCTCGAAACATCAACACTGGCCATTCCCGATTTCCTGTCAGGTTCACGTACTGATAGAACAACCATTGCCGCAAATGCACCGGCGGCCGAAGTGCTCTGAAAGGCGTGTTCGCCCAGCCTTGTCACCATATTCCAAGTCCGCTGCTTGAGCAACTTCTGTCGCAGCTTCTTGTAGCTAGTCAGAAAGAACCAATTCTGCGGTGTGACCGCCGCCGCTGATCCAGCGCCTCCGAGCCACCGCAGCATTCGCTCAACAAGGATCGTCGCAAGGTCAGCTTTGGCTTCCTTGTAGTACTCCGCCGAAAACTCCTTGAGTAAGTCAATCTGTTGTCCGCGCCCAAGATATGGCACATTCGTGATTGCCAGCGTGTACTCTCGTGAAAGCAGTTCCGCAGCTTTTGCCATTCCCTGTGCTGCAACAGCTCGCTCGTGCAGCTCGTCATTGCCTTGCTCTTGCTCCAGCGCTTTCTCCAGCAGCGGCTGTAGCTCTGAGAAGTCCGCCACCAGCAGATCCCCGGTCAGCGCCTTTGGATCGATCAGCGACCCAAGCACCGGCGCTTGCTCAAACAGATTGTACAGTCGCCCCATGCCAGATCTCAGCCGGGGATCATCGCCAGCGAGCGACATCCACTTCCCTTTGGTTGCGCCAACAGCTAGTCCCGAGCACGCGATGTGAAGCGGCGGTAGACCAATCGGCTTGCCTGCCAGCTTCCATGCAGATAACGCGGCGTTGAAGGCCGCGATCTGTGTGCACCGTGGATCGATCTCCAGACCATGAAGATTGTCAGAGAGGACCTCACGGATGGCATCCTCCAGCCCCGATCCCTCTTCGTCCATTCGTAGGCGGACGAGAAGCTGGAACCCCTCATTGAGGAAGTGCCCGCTGCCACAGCAGGGATCGAGAACCGTGATCTCCTTTGCTGTCTTTGGCCATCCGTCGAACGTTCCCGCTGCTGGCTGCCAAGGGCCGGTCGGATTGTCTTCCTCATCGTCCTCTCGTGGCTCGCGGACAAATCGCAGATACTCGAAGTCATAACCACCCTGAGATTCCAATCGCACCGCATCGCGTAGCTCTTGCTCGCTCTGGGCAGTTCTGGCGAGTTCTGAACTCGCGGCAAGCACTTTGCCTGCGTGCCACGCGCCAATTGTGTTGTGATAGAGGAACTGCACCATGTAGTGCTCGGTGAACAGCTGCGTGACTGCCGGCAATTCATCGGCGCCAATCTTATTCCCCGATGCGTTGACTTCGGCCTTTCGCTTGCTCTGCCAGAACTGGTACGTCCACCCCAAACTGTCATCTGCGGTGAATACCTCGGAGGACAGACTGTCGAGCAATCGATCGAGGGCTTGTTGGGTCTCCGGAGGAAGCGCCAGTTCAAGTACGGGATCGCCTTCCCTGAAGATCTGTGGCAATGAGCCTTGAGCAAATCGTGCTGCCATCGCACGAGAATTTACACCAGCCTCCCGAGCCAGTTCCTCGCACTCGTCCGTGGTGATGGCGATGCCCATCTCTGGCTCAATCAGGAGGTTGTTCTCAGCAAGAAACTGGGCAAACAACATCCGATGCCAATGTTCGTAGGCGACTTCGCGAATTAGGTGGCGGATCTCCAGTCGCGCACCTTCCTGCACATCGCCCAGCTGCCTCGCTCGGGCACGGAGTCGATTGCGCAGTTTGCGCTGTGCATCATCCATGTGGGGATAGGCTTCATAGTGATGGACTGCCAACGACTCCAGCGCCACCCGAGCGCCGGCTTCGGCAACATCGCGTGCCTCGATAACGACTTTCTCCAGTTTCTTCCGTAATTCCGTGCTGAGAACGGGCATACAGGCAACTCCCTATGAGATGATGATGGGGCCGTCTTCGATTTCCTTGCGAAGCTGAGCTTCTACCTTTGCCAGCCACTCCGTGATATCGGCTTCCGTCTTCAAGACGCCCCAAGGAATCTTGACAGGCCGCGTTTTGGGTTCAAGCTCCCGAGCAGCGAAGACAGCCAGATCCTGGAATTGCTGAGAGAGTGCGGCGGTTTTCGTTGTCCAATTGGCAATCGGCGTTTCATCCAATGTCTGGAGCAGTTTCTCATCATCTTCGGGCGGCTTAACGTCTACATCTGTGAGCCCGTGAGCGCGTATCGCGTGCTTCCTCTTCTTTTCGGGAAGCTGCTTCCATACCTCGCGTTCTCCTAGGTTAGCTTGGAGAGCATCTCTCGTTTCCTGATAAGCCTTGCGCTCTGTCGATAGTCTGGTACGCAGGAGGTTGGCGACTGCTTTGTTGATGTCTGGCAATGGATCGCCAAGCTCAAGTAGTCGGCGCTCCTTGGCGACAGCGTCCGCCTGGTTCTCAAGTTCCTCGATTCCCTCCAAACCCTGTGCATGGTGAAGCAACTGCTGGAGTTCGGCCCATTCTGGCAGTCGCTCCGTCGCGAGGTTGGCTTGTTGCTTCCACTCCTGCTCCCGCATTCGCAGATCATCCGCTCGATCGAGTATGGCTGCCAGTTGTTCGACTCCTGCGAGGTTCCGCAGATCTTCTAGATCTTTGGTGCTTGGTGTTTCAGGAAGTGGTGGTTCTCCGCCGCTCTTCGCGGCAAGCTCGATCAGATGAGCAATGTACTCGCCGGCCTTAATGGCCTCTTCATTAGATTTGCAATCGATGCCTGCATCCTGGAACAGCTTCCTTAAGCTCATCTTCTGCTTGGTGTTGAGCGTGATGGCTTCGGTTCGGAAGTCCGTCATCGGAATCTTGTTCTGATCTAGCTGTCCGCGTTCGACGGCACTTCCCTTGTAGCGGGTGCGCAGATGACCGGTGGCGTGCAGCACGATCAGTGCACCATCGATGGCGTCTCGCGGCCATCCATAGGGGGTTGCACCAAATTTACTACGCAAGTCCTTGCCCTGCTTACCAGCTCCGATCTCTCGCAGGATGGCAGCTGCGACGGGATGCTGTTCCGCAGCCCCGGTCCAATCCACAGCAGCGAGCGCAGCTTCGTCGCCCTTGCGGGCGCGGTCGATCACGGATTTCCAACGTCTGTCATCAGCATCGCTGAACTCTGGGAACAAACGCACCATGGATGCTTTGGCCGCTGACTCAATCTTGTTTGCTAGCGCCAGCTCCAGCTGTTCGTTCCCGCCGCCTTGAAATACCTTGGCGGCATCGACCACATCACGCACGATTTGATCGCGCGTTTGCTCGGCTCGGCGCATGGTCATACACATGGAGTCATAGGCGTCATACGCCTCGTGGCCTTCGCGTGTCGTGGGTATTCCCTTCATATGAGTCGTGGTCTCGGCCGCGGCATAAGCGATGATGGCTTTCTGAAGGTCTTCTGCACTCGCCTTCGGAATGTGAACGAAGATCATCGGGCTATCGTTGCCTGCTGCACGTGCGTCGGAAACGATAGTTGCTTCGCTTTCTCCCCAGCTGTCACGCACCCAGACTGGGATATCCGCTCCCTCCACGCGCGGGGCGTCTGCTCCAAAGTGGATGGTGAGCTTGCGAGGCTCTTTGCTCTGTCCCTGGGTCAGACGGATGCCTCGCAACGTCTCCTGGCATCGTTCCTGGATCAGTGCCGAGCGCTTCTGAGCAATTGTCGAAACATGCGAGTTAAGCCGTGTCTGCTGGTTGCGATACTCCTGTGTCCACTCACTGCTTACTTTGGTTTGCAGGCTGTATTCGCCATCTTCTAGAACGATGAGGGTCCCACGTTCAGCGAGCTGGTCTAGGACGAGGGGAACATCCCGACGGAGCTCTGTGCCGTCGCTTGATAAATCCTCTACAAGCAGGTCTGCCAACATCTCCGGAGTCGCTCGCACGCCAATGTCAATTCCTTCTTCTCGTGGCAGCTTCCGAATGAAGAAGATGAGCTCGCAGAGACGCGTAGCGAGTTTGCCGTTCTTCGTTCCGTCATCCAGTTTCTTGATGGTCTCATCGATCTCTTTGATGAGCGACGCGCTTTGCAGGAGGCCGGGACGCTGCTGCTCGAACAAGTAGTCGGCGGGTACAACGGTTCCAAGCGGTGCGTCGGCCGTATCTCGGACAGCATCATGGACCATGCGAAGCTGAGTACGCAGCTGGCTTGACGTGCCAGGGACGTCGACAGCCCGAAGCGCGGCTTCCCAAAAGCGCCTGCGCACGGGAAGGAGAGGATAGTCATCCACGATGATGGCCTTGTCTTCGGATCGAGCAGCGATGCGCGACCCCATCAGCTGGCGATCAATCTCACCGCGATTCTTCTCGATGACTGCTTCGACTGGAGAGCGTTTGTCAGCCTTCTTGGCGAGCACAACTTTGCGCGTCACGGTCTCGACATCTGTGTCTGAAAGCTCCACAGCTACGGTGAATCGGTCTCGCAGGCGCCCGAGAAGCGGGTCGTCTGCTGCCAGCGCAGTCTGGCCAGCTCCAATCAGCAAGACGCGGCTGTCCAACTGCTTGCACAAGGCCTCGGCCATGTCCTGAATGTCGCGGGAGATTTCATCCTTTCCCGCGATATACAGCTGGACTTCGTCGAGGACGATGAGTATTGCGGGTAGTTGGCCGTCAATCTCAATGGTTTGGCGGAATATGCGAACGAACTCACTGGTTGGGAGGTCGTCTTTCTTCGGGAATTGCTCGCTGATCAGTGTGCGAACCTGCTTGATGTCGGATGCGAAACTCGGATCTGCCTCAAGAAGTGCTTTGGCCAACACGGGGCTAACGTACAGGCTGTGAAGCTCGTCGTAGAAGGATTTCTGTTTGGATGCAAGTTGCTTCTCGACAGCGTTCTTGACTTGTTCGAACGTTCCGTTCTCCTGAAGCCACAGGCAGAACTGGGCTTGTGGAAGCGCTTCTGGAAGCCCCACAGACTTGAATAGCATTCGAAGGACGATCAGGCGGGGGCTAAGCCCTCCTCCCGAAGGGAGGAAACCGCCGAATGCGTGAATGCCGCCACAACGTTTGCCAAACGTATCCAGTTCTTTCAGGCTTGCTTCAATATCACTGGGAAGGTGTGCGAGATCCCTTGGCCGCGCACCGTCGCCGTCAGACGCCTTGTTGGCCCAAAGGTGACGCAGCATCTTGAGAAGGTGAGACTTTCCACTGCCGTAGAAACCGCTGACCCACGCAGCTGGCTGGCTGGCAGAACTCGTGTTGGCAAGATAGGAAGAGAGGATTCTACCTAGGCCTTGACGGTATTGTCCTTCGCAGACGAAATGTTCAAGTTCATAGCGCAGCGCTTCAAACTCCTTTGCCGTTTGAGCGTCTTTCACCGCAACGACGCCGTCATTGGGCAGCGTAGATGTTGATGGATCGCGCACGAAAACGTCACGATTCTTCATTGATCAGTCACCCCATCATGCAATGTGATTGGTACAGCCAAGTAGTTCCAGCCATCTCGCGCATCGAGTAAACGGTAGTTCGAGTTGTCGTATTCGCCAGGGAAGAACAGCAGGAGTCTACCGCGCACATCATTGATAACATGTCGGAGAACGAGAGAGAGCCGGGTCAACCCAAACAGGCTCCCCGCACCCAATACAGCAACGACGGAATCTTCTGTCACATCGTTTGCGAGAAGCTGCGCTCGAATACGATCGGCCACGTTCTCCGTGAAGCCGTGCTCTAGGCTCATCTCAAGCGCTCCCGGATCCTCGAAGTACTCTTCTCGGTAGTCTTCTGCCGCCATCCACTCAGCGAATACGGGAGTCAGATCGACGAGTTTCCAGGTGTGGTCTGCCTTGGCAGTCGCCATTGCAAAGGTATCCATCCTGACTCGCACCTGACGCTCGTCGCTCTTGGGGTACACGATGAATATGGTCTTCTGATCGCCGGAGAGATTCCGCTGCCAGGGGATGGCAATGTGTCTCTGATACTTGGCGGCAAGATCCTCAATTCGCCCCATGGAGCAACTCCTTTTCGCGCTCTGTCAACAGCCTGGCAAACGAAATCTCCGTGATGCCGCCGCCACGGCTCATGTCGAGAAAGCCAAGGCGCTTGGCATCGAATGCCAATGTACCGGCTTCCTCTTCACCTAGATCAAGCGTACGAACCCACGTGGAGTGCAAGAGGCTGTCGCCACGCATGCCTAGCGAATAGCCAAGGAACAGCGCATAAGAAAGCGCGGCAGGTGTTGCGCTGACGCGCTTTCTGAACTTGCGAGATCGCCCGTCGAGATGACCGGATTGTGTCCACGATGACGCCGCGTTGCGTACTACCTTGTCAAGCGTACTCTCGTTAAGTCTGTCATCAACGGCCGCGCGGATAGCATCTGTCATGGATTGCCGGCCAAGCTCATCCCCAGGCGTCATCTTTAGAACGCAGTCACCTGTCGCCCGAAGCAGGGGATCGCGCGCCAGTGCCATCAAGAGGGCGAGCAGAGGCCGTCCATGCTTATCTCGTTCCCAGAACAATCGAAGGATTCGGAATAGAGGTACTGCAAGATCGAATGAATACAACTCGCTCAGTCTTTGGGCCGTGAGTTTTCGAGTGGCACGCGTGTTTTTTGCCAGAATGTTGTCGTCAATGATTGCACACACATAGATCTCTCGGGCAGCGTTCTCAGAAATGAATTGAAACAAATCCGAGAGCTCGCTCAACATCATTGTTCGACTTGTATGTGTGCCCTTGGCCCCCACGCGAAAGCCGATGGAAACGAGTCTCTGGACGTTCGCTTCGGATAGGTTAGTTGTCAGGTTCGGCCAAATGGCTGGTGTCATGGGAAGGAGTATATCACGCCGGCTGTCTGGCCGGCAAACAACGGCCGTGATGTCAAGCGCCGAATGGCGTGTTCCCGGGTTCACATTGGGCATGTCAACTTCCTAGTTTATCCTCCCGTAGAACCGCAATACAGCGAAGAGCTTGCCCTGTCCAACTTCCTATGGTATGTCTTTCTGTTTTGCCGAAACGCTCATAAGCCTTTCCCCTCAATACATAGGTAGTGCGCCGCAGTCATGCCGCAAGAGAGAGAACCGACTGGTCCGATCCCAGCTGGGCCGACCACCATAACGAGGCGGTGGTACAGCTTGGCTGTCTGGCTGACTTTTCGTATGACTCTATCGGCGAGTGGTTCCGCCACGCTCATACCTCCATGTGTTGGCAACACTTGAAAATTGACGCTCTCACCGCTTAGTTTTCACCTACCATGCTGAGCAGTTAGTATACATCAACAGAGATATTTGTTGCCAATTCCTTCCTCTTAAGAACGTATCCGACAAACGCTTTCCCTGATCCAATCGTAGACACTTATATGGCATTTATCTAGTGGTGTTAAAGGGGCGTGTAGTGGCCTAGGACTTTCGAGTATACGATGAGCAACAGCTGTATCTACTTCCACCATAGATCATCGAGTGGGTGTGGGAGGACAGCGCATGGACGGCTGCTATTACGTCTGGCGTACCATCCGCGGATGCTGGTGAATGCATTGCTGTACGGCTCTGCATGGGAGTGACGAGGTTGCGCAAGCTGGCAGCGAGATGCGAGAACTCGGTGCGGTACATGTTGTGCGAGTCGAAGAAGGTTCGTGCCAAGTGTTCGTTGTGGTGTATGACGCACAACGCATCGAAAGTATAGCGAAGCGGATAGATCTCTCGATGAGCGGCGTTTTTGCGAACGTAACTGCCCGGTTGTATGATCACGTCTCGCCTAGTAGCGAGAAGAGGAGTGGTCAGATGCCGTTTGGGGATGGAACCGGATCGAGAAGGAAAGGACGTGGTCTAGGGCGCGGTCGTGGCTTGGGAATGGGGCGTGGACGTGCACTAGGCCTTTCCACGCGTGGAAACTCAGAACAGACCGCAGTGATCACAATAGACTCCAAGAAGTGCACCGGTTGCGCAAAGTGCATATCTGTTTGCCCGACTGGTGCCCTGTCGATTGTCAATGAAAAGGCCAAGCTTGACCAATTGCGCTGCAGGAATTGTCGGGCGTGTGTTGCTGCGTGTCCGACGGGAGCAATTACATGAGCAACGAACATCGAAGAAGGATCCAACTGGCCATCGCCTGTGAGGGGGAAGAGATACCTCGCAAACACTTCGGCGATTGCCCTGAGTTTCGCGTGTATGAACTTTATGAAAATGGTGAGCATCACCTTATTAGGACCCAGAGCAACACATCACCCGAAGAGCAGAAGCATGCTGATCCCAAGAAACTGAAGGGAGTTGCAGGTCTTCTCTCTGGCTGCGAGGTGTTGGTCAGCGGACTTCAAAGCCCGAATTTCGCGAGCATTCGCGACACAAGACCAATTCAGCCAGTGGTTACACAAGAAGAGACAGTCGCGGGAACGCTGCGTGCATTGGGGAAAGGTTTCGAAGAGCTGTTCGGCCTTGTGAGCGCTCGTCGTCAGGGAGAACACCCTGCCGTAATACTGGCAATAGGCGATAAGTGAAGAGGGGTCGCGTGATCGCGACCCCTCGCACCACTTAAATGACGCAATCTACAGGTGCTCTTGAACCTCAGCTAAGAGTTCCTGCGCGTGTTTATGCGAATAGGCATTCATGAACGGGAATTTGTCCCCCACCGGATCGTCAATGATGCTCTGCAGGATGCATGCCGCGTCTTCCCACTGCTTCTTCGGCATCAGGTAGAACTCGACGAAGAAGGAACGGTTCTCAAAGTATTCGTCCGCATCCACGACCTTCTCCTCGTCGGCGCAGTAGCCGGGTTCATCGACCACGTGGCAGAAAAGAGAGAGAGCCTTGCCCAGATCGCGTCCGAACAGGGATGGAAGACCAGAATAGTACGCGCCGTAAGAGCGATAAATACCGCCGGAGAGGTAGTCCGTGTCGATCTCCATTAGGCGGTCCATCATCGCTCCCGTCCGCTTGGTCACCCCGGCGAATACCGCTTCCAACACGTTTTTCTGTGCCACACGCAGCCAGTTGGAGTTTGCCCAATACAGGGCGGCGGCGTCTGTTTCCGCGGCGACGGCAATGTTAAAACCCTTCTTCTCCAGCTCAGCAAAGCCCGGGTTCATGCGCAGGCTCTTTAGCCCCCAATTCTTGCCCTTGAGATAGATGTCCTCGTTCTCAGAGGGGTCGACAAAGACATTTCCCAGCGTGTAGTACGCCTGCGACAGCATGTTGACGATGCCCTTGAGCGATATGTCGATATCAAATGCACCGATCGCATCCTCATTCGTCTCATCCAGGTCGGCCGTGACTCCAAGGTTGGCCTTGAACGCGTCGATAATCCCCAGTAGTTGTGCATGACCGGCATCGGAGTTCTCGATCGCAAAACCATCGTTCTGGTAATACGACAGAGCAGTATCGAGATCCATTGATACAGGCTCCACCTGGGCAATCACGACGGCGCCAGCAAACAACAACAAAGAAAGACTCACGATCAATAACTTCTTCATACTCTCCTCCTTAGAAAACCTTGACTATTTCGACTAGTTGATGAGATAACTCATCTCTTGTACCAGATTTGCATACTTTACCGATGCTCGTTCACTTGATCAAGTAGCTCTGTTGCCAGTTGCTGATCGAGAGCGTTGTAGAGCTGGTATATCTCTCCAATCGGATCGTCGATGATGGTTTGCAGAACTCGCGCAGCCTCGTCCCATAGTCCCTTTTCCATCAGGTAGTATTGGGCAAAGATAAACCTATTCTCGAAGTACGCACTGCAATCCGGATCAATCGGACAATTTGCACAGTCGTTGCAGTATTCAGGCTCATCGATTACGGGGCAAATGTAGGAGAGTGTTCGCGGCAGATTCTGCCCGAACTTCATTAGGGGAAACGGCGGGAGTCCTCCCCAGAAGGCGGCAAGGGAACGGTATGGCCCGTAGGCGATGTACGTTTTATCGACGGCGAGAGAACGCTCGGCGAGCGCAAGTAGCTTCGGCGGATCGTTACGTACAATTGCTCCCAGCTTATCGAACTCATCTTTGCGCGCCCAATTGCCGTAGGTCCAGTAGATTGCGGCAACATCGGTCTCCCTATTGACGGCAGCGATGAAGTCATGCCTCTGCTCCTCGGTGGCGAAGTCTGGATTCATGCGCAGACTCCTCAACCCCCACAGCCGCCCCACATCGAATGCCCTTGCTGCACCATCCCCATCGCGGAGGAACACGTCACCCAGGGTATAATAGCACTGAGAGAGTTTGTTCACCCAGTTCTTCTGCTTGGGCGCGATTGGAAGCGCCATATATGCATCTTCGTCCATGTCATCGAATGATGGAGTGACGCCGAGCGCATCCTCGAAGGCTCGGATAGCTTCCTCTAGCAGCGTCTGCCCACCCGCGTTGTACTCGATCATGATGTCGGAACTCTCCGGAAAGAGTTGCAGCGCCTCATCGATGGTCATTGCCAAGGCGGAAGAACCGACAACTACCAGCAACAATAACGAAAACAACAGCACCTTTCTCATGGATCCCCCCTCATCTGTTTGATCTTCCGGACAGACTTTACCTGATCGTCGCCCCCGCGCACAAATCATGTGATGTCAAGCGATCTTCTCAAGCGAGAGTTGCAACTGGCGCAAGACGTGGTATATTTCCATGGTTGCAATACCTATGGATTAAGGAGGATAGCATGGCTGACCCAAAAGTGGATAAGGATCTCTGTGTCGGTTGCGCTCTGTGCACGCAGGTCTGCTCTGACGTGTTCGAGATGGGAGCAGATGGAATAGCGGAGGTAAAGGCCGGCGCTGATGTCAACGCTGCCTGTATTCAGGAAGCAGTAGACCAGTGCCCTGTTGGCGCGATCAGCGCTTAGCACATGTGTCGAGCCGGTAATACCGGCTTAGTAGAATGGAAAGAGGAAGCGTCACAGTTTCTCTGTGGCGCTTCTTTATTTTCTTCATGTTGAGCTGATGCTTTCTTTGCTCTTTACGAGTGGGCAGTGACTTCTAATATAGGTTCGCACAGGACAGATGCCAAGGAGAATTCACCACGAAGAGCACGAAGGACACGAAGAATGGCATTCGATGAGCTCTCGAATCGGACAATAGGTTGCGTGATGCAAGTGCACTGTGAATTTGTCCAGGAACATCGCCAACCTTAGGACTGCTATCAAGTGCTTTGTTCTTTGATTCCTTCACGTTCTTCGTGCTCTTCGTGTCCTTTGTGGTGAAAGAGTTCTATGCTTCTGCGAGAGCCTTGACGGTTTGCTCCTTTTTCTCGTTACTCATCGCACTTGGAACGACAAAGAGCCGTTCTTTCAATACCCGCAGGCGCATCCGTCCGTGCGTGATTCCGATCCGCCGCGGAGGACACCTCGCTCCTGATCGATCCAGATCCCCTGATAGCCGCCGTATCCGCTCTCTTTGTAGGTTATGTTGTGCCCTCGCGCGCGCAGATCGTCGGCCACTTCTTCTGGGATTCCCGGCTCCAGATTGAGTGTCCCTCCATCGTTCATCACATCTCCCACAGGAGTTGAGGAACCGTCGTGACGGAAGCGGAGGGCGTCCCCCGCCTGCTGCACATCCATGCCAAAGTCAATCACGTTGCACAGCACCTGCACCTGTCCCTGCGGCTGCTGATCGCCTCCCATCACCCCAAACGAGAAGGCAGGCTGTCCATGTTGGGTGACAAATCCGGGAATGATCGTATGAAACGGCCGTTTGTGCGGTTCCAGGCGATTGGCGGCACTTGGATCCAGGTCAAACAGTGCTCCGCGATCCTGCATGGCAAACCCGACCCCAGGCGGAACGATCCCCGAGCCAAAGCCGTGGTAGTTGCTTTGGATTAATGAGACGGCGTTTCGCTCGCCATCGACCACTGTGAGATAGACCGTATCCCCATCGTGCAACGCGCTTGGCTCGGGTGGAAATTCACGGGCTGCGTGCAGAGAATCGATCCTTTCTCGCTGTCTCGCTGTGTATTCGTCGGAGAGTAGATGATCGACAGGGAGATCGTAGAAATCGGGATCGGCATAGAAGCGCGCCCGATCCTCGTAGGCAAGCTTCTTTGCCTCCACAAGGTGGTGCAGATAGTCACCAGAGTTGTGCCCCATTCCCGCAAGGTCGAAACCATCGAGGATACGCAACATCTGAAGCGCTGCCAGCCCTTGTGTGTTTGGAGGAAGCTCCCAGACTTCATAGTCGCGATATGGCGTGCCAATAGGCTCAACCCAGGTTGATTCGTGGTCGGCAAGGTCGCGCATGGAGATGTATCCGCCCAGGCGCTCGCTCGCGGCAACGATCTTCTCTCCGATCTCCCCGAGGTAGAATGCGTCCCGTCCGCCACTTGCGATCGCGCGCAGGCTGCGGACGAGGTCAGGGTTAGCAAAGACGTCCCCGCATGCGGGGACATCCCCTTGTGGAAGGAAGGTCTCAGCGGTGGCGGAATCTTTGCGTAGCAGATCGGCAGCTCCCGCCCATGCGCGAGCGATCACTGGGCTCACCGGGAACCCCTTCTCTGCATACGTGATCGCCGGCGCTAGGAGATCGGCGATTGAGAGACGACCAAAGCGATCGTTCAGCGCGTACCAGCCATCTACGCAACCAGGGACGCTCCAGGACAGCACGCCGCGTAGCGGAATCCGATCGAGCTCTCTATCGGAAAAGACATCCCTCGTGAGAGAATAGGGAGAACAGCCGCTCCCATTCAAGCCATACAAGCTTTGCGAGCCGGCATCCCACACGATAGCGAACAAGTCTCCCCCAAGGCCGCAACTCATCGGTTCGACCAGGCCAAGCATGGCGTTGACCGCAATAGCGGCATCGATTGCGTTTCCTCCACGCTTCAATATGTCAATGCCTACCTGTACAGCGAGCGGTTGGCTTGTTGCCACCATCGTCTCGGGTGCGAGAACCATCGACCGCCGTCTGCCATTGATGATTGTAGTATTCATCTTGCCTCCCGGAAGTAAGAGTACCTCCACACGCGATGGCTTGCCAGCAGCAACGTGCTTAGGGTTTCTTGGTACGTGATGCACGGTATAATTGGAAACACGAAGAGGTGTACGATGGAGAAAAAGATCTTGTTACGTGATCTGTTGCTCAAGCACCCGGCTGATGTCGCCGAGGTGCTTTCTCAGCTATCGGATGAGGAGGCAACGGAGCTTCTCCATCGCTTATTCTTGCGTCACGCGGCAGCGGAGCCGCTTGGAGAGATGGAGCCTGAGGATTCGGCCGAACTCTTGAGCGAGATCAATCGCGATGAGGCGATCAAGATCCTCTCCCGAATGGATCCTGATGATGCCGTCGACGTGTTGGACGAGCTTCCGGACAACGTGCAGGAGGAACTCCTCTCTCACTTAGGGAAGGAAGACGCCAAGGTACTATCAGGCCTTCTGACCTACCCACCGGACACGGCTGGCGGATTGATGTCGCCGGAGGTCGTTGCGCTTCCGATTGATATGTCGGTTCAGGAAGCGATTGATTTTCTGCGGAGAAAGGTAGAAGAAGTGGAGACGATCTACTACGCCTATGCAGTTGATGAGCAGGGTAACTTACAGGGCGTCTTCTCGTTGCGTGACATGGCGCTCGCTCAGCCCGGCACTCCGCTGGCGAAGCTTCTCAAGCGGGATGCCGTATCCGTTCCGGTTGATGCGGATGTGGAAGACGTAGCCCATTTGTTCGATAAGTACAACTACTACGCTCTACCGGTTGTCGACGAGGACCAGAAGTTGTTGGGAATCATCACTATCGATGACGTAATTGATGTCATCCGTGAAGAGGCGACCGAGGACATCTACGGAATGGCGAGTGTGCCAATGGAGGAGGGAGTCGATACATCCCTCGCTGCTTCCTTACGCATGCGCCTTCCCTGGCTATACGTTCGCCTGGGAACGGCGCTGCTGGCGGCGATGGTCGTCGGGATCTTCGAAACTTCAATCGCAAAGATGGCCGCACTGGCAGTCCTTATGGGAGTGGTTGCCGGACAAGGGGGGAGCGCCGGCATGCAGACAGTGACGATAATCACCCGCGGGATGGCCTTGGGTGAGCTCGACCAGCAACGCGGCTGGCATTTGCTGGGCAAAGAGGCGCTGCTTGGCGTAGCAAATGGGGCCTTCATCGGCATAACGATTGGCATTGTCACGTACCTGTGGAAAGGCGAGATCATGCTGGGTGTAGCGGCGTGTTTGGCGATGATTGTTAACATGTTCGTCGCTGGGGCAGCAGGGGTGTTAATCCCAGTTTCCTTGCGCGCTATGGGGAAAGATCCCGCTCTTGCCGCGGGGATCTTGCTTCCCACGGTCACCGATGTGCTCGGATTTGCCTCGCTCTTCCTAATTGCGCATCTTCTCCTTCCTGGAATATAAATATGAACAAGAAAGACTCTCTCCCCGCCTGGTCGTATCCTCTTGTCCTCGCCCTTCTGGGAATTACTCTCGCTGTCGGACACCTCCCCACCTTCCTCCAGATCGCGATCTCTGTGGAGACATTGCTGTTCATCGTCTATCTTATCATTCGTTCCCGCCGCAAATTAGCGGCAGACAATGCGATCGAGAGCCACCCGGTGGCCAATCTTCTCCCCCTCTTTCCCGGACACCTCTTGCTGTTGTTTGCTCTGTCGATCATTCCAGGGCAAAATACGGGTTTGGTGGCCCTGTGGATGATTATCCCCGCGGCGAGTGTACTCTACGATCTTGTTTCGTTGAGTGAAGGACAGCCGGCACCAAAGCAGGTCTCGATCTTGACAGTGTTATACTGTATAATTTGGGCCGATCTTTTCGCTCTCTTGGAGCGGGTAGTCGCCTTAGGAAGAGACCTACATGGCGCTTCTGAGATCAAACTGATCGTTGTGTTTGGTGTTCTTGCAGTGGTATTCTTGGCTGCAGGAGTATACAGGCACGTATATGCGATCAAAAGTAGTAAGGAGTGATAAAGCATGGAAAGAGTAGCTGTTTTAATTGCAGGACTGATCACGTTCCTGTTTGGGTTTGCCGCCTTTGGACAAACGACAACAACGCCGGCAGCGGGAAGCTCCGTGATCTCGCTCGTCGTAATTCTTGCCGTGTTCGGTGCGGTCTTCTACTTCATGTTGATCCGCCCGCAGCGCAAGCGCCAGTCGAAGCATAAGGAGCTGATATCCACTCTGAAGCGAGGAGACAGTGTAGTAAGCGCTGGTGGGATTTACGGGGAGATCGATTCGATCAGCGATACGTCGATGGTATTGACGCTAGAGGATGGCGGCAAGATCCGGCTGGCGAAGAGTAGTGTCGTCGACAAGCGAACAAAGTAACCACTAGGGAGGGCTTATTGTAATGGCACACAGCAATATGGCGCGCAACGATTGGCTGCGCTTTGGAACAGTGCTTCTGGTTATCGTCGGATCGTTGGCCCTCCTCTACCCGTTTTGGCCGCTCAAGGATGTAGTACCTCTCGGGCTTGACCTGCAGGGCGGAGTGAGACTCGTTCTCGAAGCGCAGGATGTATCGGGGATGACCGCAGCGCAGAAGCAGGATACGCTCGATCGTGTGATCACCATTCTCAACAACCGTGTCGATCAGTATGGAATGGCAAATGCGGAGATCAAGCGAATGGGAACCGACAGGGTCCTGGTCAATCTCCCCGGAACAAAGGATCCGACCCAGGCACGTACACTGATTGGGCAGACGGCGATGCTCCAGTTCCATAAGGTTGTCGAGGCGGGGACAAGCCCCAACTCCGATTTGGTGCCCTCCTCTTCCGCACAAGAAGTTCTGTACAACCGCGATGGTATCCCCTACATATTGGAGACCGAGCCGTTACTAACAGGTGCTGCTCTGTCCGATGCTCTGGTACGCACCTCCCAGTCGATGCAGAACGCTGGCTCGTTGTACATCGCCATGACGTTTAACCAAGAGGGCGCGCAGCAATTCGTTGAGGCACTTCGCAAACTGAAGGGAGACGATCCGGACACCCCGCAGAACGAAGGGGATCTTCTGGCAGTCGTACTGGATAACGTAATCTACAGCGCGCCGCGCATTACCCAGTCGATCAAGGACGCCGCCGCGAAGGGGTGGCGTAATGTTCAGAGCACAACCACCATAAGCGGCAAGTTCACCAAGGAAGAGGCAACGCGCATAGCCATCGTCCTGCGTGCCGGGGCACTACCGGTAGCGGTGAAGGTAGTCGAGGAGAATACGGTTGGGCCGACTCTCGGTAACGACTCGATCCGCCGGGGAATGATGACCATTGTCATTGGGTTTGTCATCATCCTGTTGTACATGCCGGTTTACTACCGCATGCTCGGTATCGTCGCTGACGCGGCACTGGTATTGAACATGCTGATTATCTTCGGATCGCTCGTGGTATTTCACGCGACGCTGACTCTGCCGGGGATTGCGGGTATCATCCTGACAATCGGTATGACGGTCGATGCCAACGTTATCATCTTCGAGCGAATCAAGGAAGAGCGACGCACCGGCAAATCTCCGCTAGCAGCAGTCAGGACGGGGTTTGAAAAATCCCTTTCCGCGCTGCTCGACGCAAATGTCACAACAGTTCTCACTGCGTTTATCCTCCTTCTCGTTGGAACGGGGCCGGTGAAGGGGTTTGCGATCACGCTCGGAATCGGTGTCATTGGAAGCCTGTACTGTGCTCTTGTCGCTAGCCGACTGCTCTTGGAGAAGGCTGGCTTCGCCGAGCATATCCCGGTGAAGGTGGCAACGCAGCAGTAACAAAGAGGATAAGCTTCAGTAGCGCGTCATCAAAACGGATGCCGCCGTTCTTGACCAGAAGATCGAGGTCGATTGCTAGGTCGAGTGCGGCGGCAAGTTTTTGCGCAGTGTGTTTATTGGCTTGCCCAATCGATCGTCGCACAATCCAGCCGGGGACTCCAAGGACAGAAGCGATCTTCGCAGCGTTCATCTTCTCGTCGAGGAGCGTACGAATCATTAATGTGCGGGTCAGTTGGCGCGTAAGTGCCGAAAACATCTTTCCAGAATCCTCATGTGATCTTGCCAGGCGTGTCGCCGCTGCTTGTAGGTCGCCATCTATGATTGAGTCGAGGAGCGGATAGATCGAGCTCTCTCCTGCAGCGAACACCAAAGCAAGGACCTCATTTGCATCGAGCGTCCTCTCGGGGGCGAAGGTCTTAAGCTTCTTCGCCTCCTCGCGCAACGCTAGCAGATCACCATTGCAGCGATCAATCAGAGCCTTGCGCGCCGCTGGCGTGAGGCGCAGCTTATGTAGAGCGATAATTCGCGTTGCTTCCTCCGTATTCTCTCTACCTTTGAACGGTGGGAGAGCGAGGGCCTTACCGTGCTTCCTGGCTAGTTTGACAAGTGGGCTCGTTCCCTTTAGATCGACAGCGACGAACGTAAGATACGTCCGTGGCGGAAGAGATTCCGCGATGATCTTGGAGAACGCCTTCTGTTTGATTTTCTCGGCCCGGCGAATGACGAAGTGCCGCGTGGTGGCGAAGAGCGATGCCGATGACAGTTCGACCACGAGCGAAGAGCAGTCAATCTCATCTCCGAATAGCTTGTGCTGTTCAACGCTGGAATCTGTGGCGAGTATCGCCTCGCTGCGTGCTGCGAGCGCATTCTCGCAGCGGTATGCGTCGCCGAAGATCAAGATCAATTGTGATTCAGGCATGAATCCTCGCTAATCGGGTGAGATGATTAGATCTTAGCGGGCTTGAAGGGCGCGGGCAATGGCAAGATGCGGGTGTCAATCATCCGGGAAGAAAATCAAAGCTCCAAACGATTCCAACAGTTACCTTGTTAAGACCTCTTCACCATCAGCGTCGTCGCGAACCGCAACTCTGAAGCGAGAAAGTCTAAGAATCCAGGTTTGTCCCCAGCACACGCTCTTCATGCTTCTCTGTGAAGTCAGCTTGCTTTTTCTCGCTAAATCCCCAAAATAGCAGAAGAGATGGAAGAAACTAAGCTGCCCTATCGCAATAGCCGACTCTTCTCCGGGGATTTCCTCACTAAACGCCTTCCTGGCCTTCCCGACTGGGAGATCCCATCAGAGGAACTGAAGTCTGTTCATGCTCAACTGCACGATCTCTTCGTTACTGCCTTGCCTTCTACCTCAGAATCAGCGCTGGAGGAAGAGCTAATCCGTCCGATTCTAAGTGGGGTCTTGGGGTTCTCCTTTCTGGTCCAACCGTCGCGACAGATCTTCAAAACACACCGCAAACCTGACTATGCCTTATTCCCTGACGAGGAGACGAAACAAGCAGCAAAGACCTTAGATGGGAGAAAGAAGTTGTTTGAACATGCACTCGCTGTGGCAGACGCCAAGGCGTGCGAGGTTGACCTCGACGCTGTCGGTCCTGCAAGCCAGATGCACGATTACATCCTTCTTTCCGGCGTACGCTGGGGTGTAATCACAAACGGGCGACGTTGGCGACTCTACCACCGGGACACGGTGCACGAGCTCGATACCTTCTACGAGGTTGACCTGGAAAGCCTCGTCGCCGCGGAAGATCATGATCCACTCAAGTATTTCCTTCTCTTCTTCCGCGCAGATAGCTTCGAGGTGGGAGCATTCCTCGATCGGACACTTTCCCAGCGAGTCGAGGCCGCTCACCGAATCGGAACTGAACTCAAAGAGAACGTCTTCGAAGGATTGCGCCTTCTGTGTCAAGGATTCCTCGACGGGAACAAGTCGCTCGACACCGACGACATACCGGAGATTTACGAAAACGGGCTCATCCTCCTGTATCGGATTCTGTTCTTGCTGTATGCAGAAAGCGAGGAGGAAAGAGAGCTGCTTCCACTGAGCAATCGAACCTACCGGGAGCAAATCAGTCTATATGCCCTGAAACATGAAGTTGCCTCCCGGGACGACTGGATCGAGGAGAGCCACACATTATGGTCCCGACTACGGGATCTGTTTGGGTTCGTCGATCGTGGGAATCCACATTTGGGGATCTACGCGTACAACGGCGGCTTGTTCAGTCCGGATCGCCACCCACTCTTGGAGCAATACCAACTTGGTGATCGCTATCTTGCTGATGCCATAAAACTCCTTACATGCACGCAGGACGATGGTCACCCAGGATTTTTCGACTATGCTACGCTCGACGTTCGCGAACTCGGCTCAATCTACGAGGGCCTCCTTGAACATGTCCTTGTCTCGAACAAAGGGACTCTCTCATGGGAGAAGGACCGCGCGGAGCGCAAGAAGACAGGAAGCTACTACACACCGGAATACATTGTCTCCTACATTGTGGAGAACACCCTTGGTCCACTCGTAGACGAGATGGAGAAGGCGTTGCAGGATGAGCTTTCCGCCATGGACGAGAAGATCCACCGTGCTCGTGGCGAAGAACGACTACTTCTTCAACGGGAGAAGCGCAAGCTTCTGCAAGGCGCACGGGAGCGTGTGTTGGACCTAAAGGTGGTTGACCCAGCGATGGGCTCTGGTCACTTTCTTGTTAGTGCCTGCGATTACCTCGCTCGCCGGATCGCTGAGCTTGAGGCGGCCCTCACCGGGAACGAAACCGAGGAGGCTGTGCCCGACCTGAAGCGCACCGTAGCTATCCGTTCGCTGTACGGGGTGGACCTCAATCCACTCGCGACCGAGCTCGCCAAGCTCTCGTTGTGGCTTCACACCGTAGCCACGGGGAAGCCCTTGTCGTTCCTAGATCACCATTTGCGCACCGGTAACTCGCTGATTGGCGCACGAGTAGTTGAACTGAGAAGCTTACCCTCTGAAAAACCGGGGAATGTTGGCCTGTGGGAGAGTAAGCTCGTCGAAGACCTCGGAAAGGCAATCCGTCATCTTGGGTTCATCAAAGGGGCGGCGGGCGATTCCCGATCAGACATTGAAGTCAAGAAAGAGGAGTGGGCCCTAGTTAGGACTTGGATTGGTAAGTACAAGCAAGCAGCAAGTGTCTGGTTGTCCACTCGCTTTGGGAACAAAGTCAAGAGGGAACGGTATCAGCAAGTGCTAGAGACCGCACCGTCGGCAAGATTCCTAAAGGTAACTGAGCAGCCATTTTTTCAGCAAGCACAGAAAATTGCCGCACAGAAACACTTCTTTCACTGGGAGTTGGAGTTTCCCGATGTTTTCTTTGATCGGTTTGGCCGACCACTCGAAAATCCTGGGTTTGATGCAGTGCTCGGCAACCCACCATACGTCCGGCAGGAGCAGCTCTCGAAGAACAAGGCCTACTTCAAAACCGCGTACGCAACCTACACTGGCACCGCCGACCTCTACGTCTACTTCTACGAAAGATCCCATCGTCTCCTCCGCAATGGAGGATGGTTCGGGATGATCACCTCAAACAAGTTCATCCGCGCCGCCTACGGCGAAGCGCTGCGGGAATACCTTGCTGAAAACGCACACATTGAGAAGCTGATCGACTTCGGCGATCTCCCGGTTTTCCCAGACGTGTCGGCGTATCCCTGCATTGTCCTGATAGTGAAGGGGACAAGCGGCCCGACGCGCTACCTGCGAGTTCACTCCCTTGAGTTCGACTCCCTCTCTTCGCTGATGGAGATAAGTGCCGCCAAGCTCCCTATGGATGCGATCTCCGGCGCGGACTGGCGGCTGATGAGCGCAGATGAATATGCAATCCTGAAAAAGATGGAGAGGAAAAGCGTCCCGCTGAAAGTCTGGTTAGGTGAGGTCCATACCCGCCGGGGTGTGCTCACTGGGTTTAACAAGGCGTTCTTCATCGATGAGGAGACGCGGGCGCGGTTGATTGCCGAGGATCCAAAGAGTGCAGAACTGATCAAGCCCCTCGTGATAGGTGAAGACATTAAACGCTACGAGGTTGAGTACAAGGGGCGGTATCTGATCTTCACACGACGCGGAGTTGACATAGACCGATACCCGGCAATCAAAGAACACCTTGAGCAGTTCAAGGCCGAACTCACCCCTCGCTCGCCCGATTGGAATCCTGCAACGCAAGGACCGTGGTCAGGGCGGAAACAGGGTTCCTACAAGTGGTACGAGATTCAGGATTCGATCAACTACTACCCGGATTTCGAGAAGCCGAAGATCATGTACCAAGAGATTGCAAAATCCCAAGCTTTCGTTCATGATTCTAATAGTTTTTTCGGCAATAACAAACTGTTTATCATACCGACCGAGAGTCTGTATTTGCTTGCGATCTTAAATGCCTCCTTGATTTGGCTTTACTTGACATCACACGTTTCCAAACTTCATGGGGATACATTTGCACTGCAATCCATCTACATGGAATGCCTCCCCATCCGCCGGATCGCCTTTACCACTCCGAAGGAGGAGCGGGCACGGCTGGTGAAAGAGGGGAAGAAGTTGTACCGTAATGCACTGACGAAGCTAGGATTGGAGGCTGAAGAATGAAATATCGAATCAGCATCGAACAAGATGAGGACGAGATATATGTTGCCGAATGTCCTAGTTTGCCGAGCTATATCTCCGAACGGAAGACTCGGGAAGAGTCCTTCCTAAACATTGGAGGCACCATTACGGGATACTTTGAAAGCCTACGCAAGCACGATGGACCAATCCCTCCTCCCATTGAAGAAGACATCGTCGAGGTGAGCTTGTGACAAAGCTGCCGTTGCCTTCAGGAAGAGAAGTGAAAGTGGCGAGGGAAACCGCTTTGAACTTGTGGAGTCATCTTTTGGCAGCATTGTGGCTTGATTATTGCGTGATTGGCCTAATTGGGAGGAAGCAATGAAACTCCCCAGGGAAGCAATAATCTCGCATGATAAGCTGCTACGCTACTTGCTGTTGCCACGCGAGGAGAATGATAAGTCTGGGTTTCTCACTCTAGCAGGCTATAGCCTAGCTAACTGGGAATTATTGGAGCGCGATCTGCGGCAGATCATTACGAGCCACGAAACATCCAGCGCGGAGACATCACCATTTGGGATCAAGTACGAGGTCCGGGGAAAACTGACCGGCCCGAACGGATACATTCTGGACGTCGTGACGGTCTGGATTAAACTACAGGCAATAGAGGAGACACGGTTTGTAACCTTGTTCCCGGATACGGAGGTGAAAAGATGATGATCAAGCTTTACCAACGGGTAGCGTTAGCGAAGGATCTGCCGCAATACAACCTGCACAAGGGCGATGTGGCTGTAGTGGTGGAACGCCTGCCTGCAACCCCGACCACCCAAGGAGAGGAAGGCTATGCACTTGAGGTCTTCAACGCTGTTAGCGAGACGATTGCTGTAGTCATGGTAGCGGCTTCGGCAGTGAAACCGCTTACGGGGGATGAAATCCTACAGGTACGCTCGTTGAGCACAACAAAGTGAGTAGTAATCAATGGAATCAAACAACATGGATAGTGCAATCTTCGCGGAATTTCTTGCTTTCGTAGACGCCCAACTAGAGAAGAAACACACGCCCGATCTTGGTCTCGTGGAGAAACACAACGCCGATCCACTGAACAAGGACTGGCAGATTTCGGAAGGCGCGCTGTGGGAGCAATCTGATGTCGTCCATGATCTGTTGGCGTTCCTCGCTGAGCAGATGATCAAGCTGAACAGGGAGAAGCAGCAAAAGGTTGTGGGATTCCTGGAGTGGCTTGCAGCAGAGCTGGAAATTAAGCCAGATAAGAAGGGGAACACCGGGATCGATGCCCTAACTGGGAAGACAAAACTCAAGGGCTACCTGGGAGATTACCAGAAGGGTGAAGAAGCCATTTCATTCGACGAACTCTGGGAGATCCTGCGCAAGAACAAGAACCGCGTTGCGCGAAGCCTGTCTCCCTCCTTTATGCAGGCAGTCAAACAGGCTTACGAAGAGAGCTTAGTAAGTCTCCTTCCGATCAAGGAGAAGCTCCGCCTCACCGACGGGCTGATCGATCGGATCGTCTATCGCCTCTACGGCCTCACGGAAGAACAGGTTGGGATCGTGGAAGAGCGAAAGTAACCAAAGCCCTGAGATCAGCAACTGGTTCTTGTCTGAAGCCCCTGCGATTTCGGGCCCGAGATCGGCACTTAATGCAGATGGCATAAAGTATCAAGCAAGAAACAGTTCTCGATCTTGTAGACAGCAAAGAGTCTGTATCATGCATGACTCATTACAAACCACGTATCACACCCTTGCAAGACAGAGTGATCCCGCCGTATCTTCACGCGGGCTATACTTCACAGCTTAGGAACTGAACTTGGAAGTCCAGTTATTGTACTTGAGCAAAAGTAAGAGGAATCTTCCCGTTAAATCAGCGTAGACTGCACGCTCTCAGGAGAGGAAGTCGGACATCAATCTCCTATAACATTGCCACCTTTGGAGCTTCCTTGTAAACATATCCACAGTTACTGCCATCGATCTTCATAGACTTGCTTGGTGAGCCTGTTGTAATGACGCACGGCGATGAGAAGATTTCGTCCGAAGTCGGCAGGTTGCGCTTGGCCAGGTTGACTTGGCACAGTGCCCAATGCTCCGAGACACAGGGTTGCGTGCGCCTCCTCGCT